>JADGMW010000003.1_pt4 | contig 206657 bp, 183 predicted proteins | sample 8641801 | NCBI WGS metagenome assembly JADGMW01 (sample SAMN16272018, study PRJNA661076) | feces metagenome | isolation source: fecal sample from diarrhoea affected cattle A | host: Bos taurus | place: South Africa: Lokaleng Village, Mahikeng | collected 2019-09 | reverse complement strand
ACGTCGGCGATCAGCAGCTTGTACGCCGTGAAGTTCTCCTTCCTGTCCGCGTCGTACCAGACGTGCGCGTCGCGGTACCGCTCGTTGGGCTCGTCCTGCGCGTCGGCCCAGGCCCGCACGCGACGCTCGGCCGCCGCACCGTCCCACTCGCGGTCGCGGTCGGCCAGGTCGAGGTCCTGGAAGGCGGTGACAGCCATGCTCGATCCCTCTCGTGTCGTCCTTGCTCCGTCCTGCTGCCCTCAGTCGCTCGGCGCCGCCGCCCGCAGCCGCTCCAGCAGCGGCCCGGCGGCCTCGTCGAGGAAGCGCTGCTGCAGCGCGTCGCCCACCTGCACGACGGCGACGTCGGTGAACCCGGCCTCCCAGTAGGCGCTCGCGGCCTCGACGACCGCGTCGAGGTCCGGACCGCACGGGATCGCCTCCGCGACGTCCTCCGGCCGGACGAACTGGGTCGCGGCGTCGAACGACTCCGTGGTCGGCAGGTCCGCGTTGACCTTCCACCCGCCGCCGAACCACCGGAACTGCTCGTGCGCGCGGGCGACCGCCTCGCCGCGGTCCGGCGCCCACGAGATGGGGATCTGGCCGATCTTGCGGGACGGCCCGATCACCTTGATCGTCGGCTCCAGACCCTCGCGCGCCTCGTCCCAGCGCCGCACCAGGTCCGCGTCCGGCTCGACGGCGATCAGGTGGTCCGCGAGCGCGGAGAAGCGCGACACCGACTGCGCGCCGGACACCGCGACGCCGATCGGCACGGGCACCTCCGGCACGTCCCACAGCCGCGCCGAGTCCACGCGGAAGTGCCCGCCGTCGTACGTGACGCGGTCGCCCGTGAGGAGCTGGTGGATGATCTCGAGCGCCTCCTCGAGCATGTCGTGCCGCTCGCCCACCGCCGGCCAGCGCTCGCCGACGACGTGCTCGTTGAGGTTCTCGCCCGCACCGACGCCGAGCGTGAAGCGGTTCTGCGACAGCAGCCCCATGGTCGCGGCCTTCTGCGCCACGACCGTCGGGTGGTACCGGATGGTCGGGCAGGTCACGTACGTCATGAGCTGGAGGTGCTCCGTGGCCTGGGCGACGGCCCCGAGCACGCTCCACGCGTACGGTGAGTGCCCCTGCTCCTCGAGCCACGGGAAGAAGTGGTCCGAGGACACGGCGAAGTCGAAGCCCAGCCGGTCCGCCTGCTGCGCGTACCCGACGAGCTCGCGCGGGCCGGACTGCTCGGTCATGAGGGTGTACCCGAATCGCGTCACCCTCCGAGCCTCACCCGAACCACCGGATCCGGCATCCGGAAGGACGTCAGAGGGTCGACGCCCCGAACGCCAGGCCCAGCAGGTACGTGACGGCCGCCGCGCCGTACCCGATGGCGAGCTGCCGCAGCGCCCGCCGCACCGGCGACGCCCCGGACAGCAGCCCCACGACGGACCCGGTGCCCAGCAGCGCGACCCCGACCAGCCCGGCCGACCACGCGACCGCGGCCGTGCCCGACGCCCCCAGCAGGTACGGCACGACGGGGATCAGGGCGCCGGACGCGAAGAAGCAGAAGCTCGCCGTCGCCGCACCCCACGCGGTGCCCACCGACTCGTGCTCGTCGCGGTCCGGCGCCGGGCGCGCGGCCGGCACCTCGGCGGCCGGCGCCTCCTCGGCGGCGGACCCGCGGGGCAGCGCGGTGGTCGTGCGCAGGAGGGACGCGTCGACCGCCTGCTGCGCCTCGTACTGCGCGAGCGACGCGAGGACGACGTCGGCGCGGGCGTGCGCGTCGGCCGCGCTCATGCCCCGCGCGCGGTAGACCAGCGCGAGCTCGTTGGCGGCGACGTCGAGGTGTGCGAGCGCCGTGGCCGCGTCGGCGTCGGGCCGGGACGCCTCGAGCAGCTCACGCTGCGAGCGCACGGACACGTACTCCCCGGCCGCCATGGACAACGCGCCCGCGAGCAGCCCCGCCAGGCCCGTGAGCAGCACGGTCCCGGTCGCCACGCCGCTCGCCCCGATCCCCAGGACCAGCGCCAGGTTCGACACGAGCCCGTCGTTCGCCCCGAAGACGGCGGCGCGGAACGTGCCCGAGATCTGCTGGCGCCCGCGCATCGCCAGCCCGCGGACGACCTCCTCATGGATCTGCTCGTCGGCGGCCATGCGCGCGGTCGCCTCGGCGTCCTGCGCGTACACCGATCGTGCCTCGGCCCGCTGCGCGAGCGCGTACACCCACACGGACCCGAAGCGCCGCGCGAGCCACCCGAGCAGCCGCGTGCGCCAGTCGCCGCGCACCGGACGCCCGACGTCGTCGCCGAGCAGGTCGAGCCAGTGCGCCTCGTGGCGGCGCTCCGCCTCCGCGAGCGCGAGCAGGATCTCGCGCTCCTCACCGGTGCGACGCGACGCGAGGTCCCGGTACACGGCCGCCTCGGCGCGCTCGTCGGCCAGGTTGCGGCGCCAGCGGCGCAGCGCCGCCGGCGAGGGACGCCGACGCCCGTCGGGGCCGCCGGGCGCGGCGGAGGGCTGGGACATCGGGCTCCAGGGACGTCGTGACGGGTGCAGCGGCACGCTAGCGGGCCGCGACGGGTTGCGAGGACGGGCCGTGCCGGAGTGCCGAGGCCCGGAACCACACGTTCCGGCGCACCGAACCGAACGGCTTCACCGTGGACAGGGCGGGCACGACGAGGCCGATCCCCTGATAATGACGGGGATGACGACCGAGATGCCGTCGCCGGGGGGGTCCTCGCGCGGCACGGGGGCGGTGGGGGCGTCGGCGCAGACGCCCCCACGGACGTCCGTGAGCGCCGTGGTTCGCCCGCGCCTGCTGACGCGTCTCGACCGCACCGAGAGGGTCGCGGTCGTGCGCGCCGCGACCGGCTACGGCCGGACCACGCTGGTCGAGCAGTGGGCCGACACCCTGCGGGCCGCCGGTCACCTGGTCGCGTGGACGGCCGGACCGTGGGACCGGGACGACCCGTGGTCGGTCGTGCGCGACGCCCTCACGGTGGAGCTGCGGGCGCAGGGCGTCGACGTCGTCGACGCGGCGTCACCGCAGGCGCTGGCGGCGGCGGTCGACGCGGCCGACGCGCCCGTGCTCCTCGTGCTGGACGACGCGGACGAGCTGGACGACCCCGACGCGGTGACGGCCGTGGCCGCGCTGATCGCGGCCTCCCCGGCGCTGCGTGTGCTGCTCGTCACCGGCCCCCGCTACCCGCTGCTCCCGAGCGGCCCGCAGCACCCGGTGCTCACGGCCGCCGGGCGCGCGCTGCCCCTGGTGGCCCTCAACGCGCGCGACCTGTCGTTCACGGCCGAGGAGCTGCGCGCCGCGGCCGCCTCGTGGGGCCACCCGCTGGACGACGCGCGTCTGGAGTACCTGGTGACGCTCGTCGGCGGCTGGGCGCGGCTCGCACGCGTGGTCCTCGACGACACCCGGCCCGACGACGACCAGCTCGCGACCGCCTCCGCCTACGCCTTCGCGCGCGACGTCATCGTGCCCTCCGTCGGCGACGCCGACCTCCTGCGGGTCGCGATGCTCGTGGCCACCGCGAGCGACCCGACGCCCGAGACCGTCCGGGTGGCGCTCGGCACGGCGGGCATCGAGGCATCGGGGGACGTCCCCGTCGACATGCTCCTGCGGCTGGAGGCCGTCGGCGTGCTGGTGCGCGACCCCGAGGTCGGGTCGGCGACCGTCCCCAGCCGCTGGCGCACGCCGGCGCTGCTCCAGGAGGTCCTGCGCCGGGAGCTGGAGCGGCGCGACCCCGAGCTCGCGGTCACGGTGCACCGCACCCTGTGCCGTGCCGCGCTGCGCGCGCACCCCCCGGACCCGCGCCGTGCCGTCGAGCACGCCGCCCGGGCCCGCGACTGGACGCTGCTGGAGACGTGCTGGCTGGACTTCGGCACGTACCTCGTCGCCACCGGGGGCCCGGGCGTCGACGCCGTGTACGCGGCGGTGCCCGACGAGGTCGCCACCACGTCGAGCGTGCTGGCGATGGCGCGCGCGACCGCGCGCCGCAACCGCGAGGAGCCCTCGGACGCGCGCGAGCTGGTCCTGGGGCTCATGGCGCAGCTCGGCAGGCTCGCGCTTGACGGGGCCTGGCGCAGCCGCACCGCCGCGGGCCGGTGGACGGGTGCCGCGGCCGCGCTGGTGGCGGCGCGCGCGCAGGGCGACATGCGGCGGGCGATGACCATCGTGCGGGACACCGAGGTCGCGGCAGCCCGCGCGGGCGCCCGCGGTGGCACGGTCGGCAGGTCGTACTGGTGGTTCCTCGTGCAGGCGGGCCGCACGGCGTTGCTCGAGGGGGACCTGGGCGCCGCCCTCGAGATGCCGATGCGCGCGTACGAGCTCGCCGACCCGTACCGCGCGCCCGACGTGCGGGCGGCCGCGGCCGGACACGTGGCGCTCGTGCACTCCCTCGACGGGATGCTCGTCGACGCGCAGCGGTGGCTCGTGCGGCACGCGGAGGCGCTCGACCCGGAGTGGGAGGACATCGTGCGCGACAGCGCGGCCGACGTGGCGCAGGCGCTGGTCGCCACCGGCCGGCTCGAGCTGGCCGCCGCCGACGCGGCGCTGTCCCAGGTCCACATGGACGCGCGGGCACCGGACGTGACCTGGCCCTTCGTCATGCGTGCGCGGGTGCGCCGGGCGGTGCTGTTCGGCGACCCCGAGGGGGGCCTCGCCCAGCTCGAGCAGATCGAGCGGACGCGCCACGCGTGGCTGGACCAGGCCGGCACGGTGCGCCGGGACATGCTGCGGATGCGCGCCGAGCTGCTGCTGGCGCTCGGGGAGTACCACCGCGTCGCGGACCTCCTGACCGAGACCGACGTGCTGGGCGCGTGGAGCGACGTGCCCCGCGCCCGCTGGCACCTGCTGACCGGTGACCCGCACGCGGCGCTGCGTGCGGCGGTGGTGGGTGGCCGCCGGCGCCGGGTCAACCTCGCCGACCGGATCGACCTGCTGGTGCTCGAGGCGTGGGCGGCCCACGAGGTGAAGCAGGCGGCCCTCGCGACGCGGGCGTTCCGCACGGCGCGCCGCCTCGCCGACGAGCAGGGGGCACTGCGGAGCTTCGCCCACCTGCCACCGGCGGTCCGCGACACGCTGTGCGAGCTGTCCGGCCTGCGGTTCGACGACGACGAGCTGGCCCGGTTGAGCACCATCGGTCGCGTCGTCCCGGACCCGGCCCGGCTGGTCCCACTGACCCCGCGCGAGCGGACCGTCCTGATGATGCTCGACGAGCACGACACGACCCGGGACGTCGCCGACGCGCTGACGGTGTCCGTCAACACCGTGCGCAAGCAGGTGCTGAGCATCTACGCGAAGCTCGGCGTGCACGACCGCGAGGCCGCGCTGCGCCGCGCGCACGAGCTGGGGATCCTCACCCCGCAGGAGCCGCTGCGCTGAGCCACCGGTCCGGCGCGTGTCCCGGTGAGGGTCGACGCCGACGAGGAGGTCCGTGTGGTGCAGCAGCAGCCGACCCGGTTCGGGGTCGTGGGGTCCGGGTGGAGGGCCGAGTTCTTCGTGCGCGTCGCACGCCTGATGCCGGACCGGTTCCGGTGCGTGGGCGTCGTGACGCGCACCGCCGAGCGCGGGGCGTGGGTCGAGGCGCACTGGGGCGTGCCGACCGTGCGCACGGTCGAGGAGCTGGTCACGGGCGCGCTGCCGGGTGCCGGCCCGGCGCCCGACCGGCCCGAGGTCGTCGTGGTCGCGACGCCGTGGCCCGTGACGCCGGACGTCGTCCGCGAGGTCGTGGACGCCGCCGTCCCGGTGCTCGCCGAGACCCCGCCGGCACCGGACGTCGACGGGCTGCGCGCCCTGTGGGCCGACGTGGGCGCGACCGGGCTCGTGCAGGTCGCGGAGCACTCGCCGTCGATGCCGGCGCACCGGGCGCGCCGGGCGGTCGTCGAGGCGGGGACGATCGGCGAGCCGACGAGCGTGCAGATCTCCTCGACGCATCTGTACCACGCGGTCGGCCTGGGCCGGTACCTGCTGGGCGCGGGACGCGGCCCGGTGACGGTGCGCGCGCAGGCGTTGACGGCGCCGCTCCTCGACCCGGTCGGGCGCGACGGCTGGACGGGCGCGACGGCACCCGAGCCGGTGCGGTCGATCCTCGCGACGCTCGACCTGGGTGGCGGCCGCACGATCCTCTACGACTTCACCGACAACCAGTGGTACAACCCGCTGCGCAGCAACCGCGTCGTGGTGCGCGGGTCGCACGGCGAGATCGTCGACGACACGGTGACGCGCTGGGCCGACGAGCGGACGGTGCTGACGTCGTCGATCGTGCGGCGGCAGGCCGGGATCGAGCAGAACCTGGACGGGTTCGACCTCGAGCACCTGTCGATGGACGGGCGCGTGCTGTACCGCAACCCGTTCGCGGGTGCGCGGCTGGCCGACGACGACCTGGCGGTCGCGCACCTGCTCGACGACACCGGCGCGTGGCTCCGCGGCGACGCACCGCCGCCGTACCCGCTGGCCGACGGCTGCCAGGACCACCTGCTGGGCCTGGCGATCGAGGAGTCGGCCCGCACGGGCGAGGCGGTGACGACGGCCGCCGAGGCCTGGGCCGACGCCGTCTGACGGCCCGACACCCCCGGTCACGTCCCACCTGCCGGGACGCACCCCCGTCGAGACCGGGCTGAGGTCGCTCACGGCGGGGCATGAGCGAGCTGAGCCCGGTCTCGCGGGAGCGTCGTCCCGGGGGTTGGACGTGTCGCGGGCGCGCGCACCCTTCCGTGGTCCCACCGGCGCGTCAGTGCGAGCGCTCCGCCACGGTGTCCGCGTCGGCGGGGGCCTTCTCGTCGTCGTCGCCGTCCGCCGAGTCCGCGAACAGCTGCCACACGGGCCCGGCGACGAACCAGATGCCCATGACGAGCGTCGCCCGCCCCGCCCACCCGAGCAGGATCTCGCGCTGCGCGGGGTCGTCGGCGATGAGCAGCAGCACACCGAGCACGGCGATCGCGACCACCCACGCCACGACCACCCGTAGCCACAGCCGCCACTCGTGCACGACCTTGGCGCGGCCGGACGTCACGCGCGGCGGGCGGGGCCCGTCGAAGAACCGCCACGCCACCCACGCGTCCACCTTGTGCACCGTGTACCGGCCGAAGCCGACGGTGAAGCCCAGGTAGAGCGCCGCCAGGCCGTGCGTCCACGTCGCGTCCGCGCCGCGCAGCAGGTCCGTGACGGTCGCGACCAGCAGGACGACCTCGATGAGCGGCTCCCACAGCAGCAGGACGGTCGACAGCCGGCGACGACGGAACACGTAGCGCGCGACGACGGCCGCCGCGAGGAACACCCAGAACGCCACCTCGCACGCGATCACCAGCGCGGCGACGGGGTGGGCACGGACCCACTCGATGATCTCCATGCCCTGACGGTGCGGCCTGCGCAGGTGCGCGCGCGTCCGGCGGACGGACCGACCCGCGCGGACCGCCTCCTCCGTTCGGACGAGAGCCGCAGGTCACGGACGTGCTGGGATGGGTCCATGACCACCCGCCTCGCCGCCCTCGCGCGGTGGGTGCGCACGCCGCCGCGCGGGCCGGCGGCGGACCGCGCGTACTCGGTGGCGCTGCTCGTCGTGGGCCTGGCACTGCTCGCGCTCGACGTGCGGATGATCGGCGCGGACGTGCCGTTCGTCGACGTGCCGGGCGGCACGCTGCCGTGGCAGGTCGGCATCCTGCTGCTGGGCACGACGGCGCTGCTGCTCAAGCGACGCCGGCCGGTGCTCGTGCTCGTGGTGGTCACGGCGCTGCTCGCCGCCGACGTCGCGCTCGGCGGCAGCCTCGGCATGTACCTGGTGCTGTTCGATGCGCTGTTCACGGTCGCGCGGGCCGCGGCACCGCGGGCGCGGGCGGTCGTGCTGGGTGTGCTGGTGGCGCTCGTCCTGGCCGTGCTGGTCGGGACCGTCGTCGCCGGGGCGTCCGCCCGGGACGTCGTGCAGCTCACGCTCGTCGCCGGGTCGCTGCTGCTGCCGCCGTGGTGGTGGGGCTCGGACGTGCGCCGCTCCGAGGTGCTCGTGGCCGAGCAGTCCCGACGCGCGGACGCCGAGCGGGCGCGGGCCGACCTGGCGCGCGCCCACGCCGACGACGTCGCCCGCATCGCCGCGCTCGACCGCGACCGGGCGGTGCAGGACGAGCGCGCCCGCATGGCCCGCGACCTGCACGACGTCGTCGCCGGTCACCTGTCGGCCGTCGCCATCCACGCCGAGGCCGCGCTCGCCGCACCGCCCGACGAGTCGCGGGACCGCGCGGCGCTGACCGCCGCCCGCGCCGGCTCGCTCGCCGCGCTGGCGGAGATGCGCTCGATGATCCTGGTGCTGCGCGAGGGTGCGGACGCGGATGCGACGACGGCTCCGGCCGGCCTCGCGCGGCTCACCGACCTCGACGTGGACGTCGTCGGGGACGTGCCCGCCGGGCTGGCCGCCGCGGTGGACCACGCGGCCTTCCGCATCCTGCAGGAGGCGGCGACCAACGCGCGCAAGCACGGTGCGGGGCGGGCCGCGGTCCGGTTCACGGCCGACGGGGACACCCTCGACGTCGTCGTCGAGAACGCGCTGCGCACCGACGCCGTGCCCGTGAACCCAGCGCTGACGTCGTCCACGGGCCTGCAGACGATGCGCGAGCGCGCGACCGCCCTGGGCGGGACCCTGACGGCGGCACCCACCGGGGCGACGTGGCGGGTGCACGCCCGACTCCCCCTGCGACCCGGAGACGAGACACGGTGACGGAGCCGAATGCGACCACCGCCACCACCGCGGTCCGGGTGCTGCTGGCCGACGACCACGCGGCGATCCGCGCCGGGCTGCGGCTCATGCTCGAGCAGTCGGGCCGGGTCGAGGTCGTCGGGGAGGCCGCCGACGGTGACGTGGCCGTGCGGCAGGCCCGCGCGCTGCGGCCCGACGTCGTGCTCATGGACGTGCGGATGCCGGGGACCGACGGGATCGCCGCGACGGCCGCGATCGTCGGTGAGCGCCTCGCGGAGGTCGTCGCGCTGACGACGTTCGACCTCGACGAGTACGTGCTCGGCATGGTGCGGGCGGGGGCCGCCGGGTTCCTGCTCAAGACCGTCGGCGCGGGCGAGCTGGTCGACGCGGTGTGCCGCGTCGCCGCCGGTGAGGGCGTCCTCGCGCCCGAGGTCACGCGCCGCCTGCTCGACGCGGTCGCGTCCCACGTCCCCGCCGACGCGCCGCCGCCGTCCGACGACCGCCTCGCCACGCTGACGGCCCGCGAGCGCGACGTCCTCGACGCACTGGGCGACGGGTTGTCGAACGCGGACATCGCCGCGCGGCTGGTCGTGTCGGAGACGACCGTGAAGTCCCACGTCAGCCACCTGCTCGCCAAGCTGGGCGTGCGGACGCGGCTGCAGGCGGGTGTGCTGGCGCGCGACGGCCTGCGCTGAGCACACGCCGGCGCGGCACGCCCGGCGCGTCACCGCACGACGAACCGATGTCCGAAACGCCTGCGCGAGGCCGCAGTCGGCGGGCATCATGATCGTCACTCCGGTGTCCGCCGCCGAGGGCCGGGCCGTGCCGGCAGTCCACCCGTGCCACGGCACCGCTACCAGCGAGGACCCCGTGAACCGTCGCCCCGTCATCCTGGGAACCGTCGTCGTGCTGGCCGTGCTCGGCCTCGCCCCTGCCGGAGCCGCTGCCGCGGCTCCGGCGCCGCCCACCCGGGTCTCGGCGATCACCGCCGAGCACGACGAGATGCGACTCGCGGACTCGCGGTGGGCCCACCACACACCGCCGAGCACACCGATCGCGGCGACACACCTCGCGACCTCGTCGGACGCCCTGCGACTGACGGCACCGGCGGGCGCGACCGCGGTCAGCAGGTTCGAGATCCGGGCGTCGGCCGGGGTGCCACGGCTCACCGTGGGACGTCACGCGGTGGGGTCCACGACGTCGACCGTGCAGCTGTCGCTCAGCGACGGCACGGACTGCTCAGCGGTCGGGGGCGAGATCGACGTGGTGGCCGTCGAGCACGACGACACCGGCCGGATCACGTCGCTGGCGGCGGAGTACAGCGTGACCTGCTCGACCCCCTTGGCCCGCTCCGGGTCGGTCCGGTGGAACAGCACCGTGCCGTACGCGTTCACCACGACGCCCGTCCGCGTCGACCCGGCCCCCCTGCCCTTGGGCCAGACCGTGCGGACGTCGGTCGACATCGTGAACTCGGGGACGGCGCCGCAGACCTACGGCCCGTCGTCCTTCCCGTGGGCCGTCCCCGCCGACTCGCCGCACGTCATCGAGAACGACGGGTGCGCGGGCACGACCCTCGCCCCCGGCGGGACCTGCCGCATCGATCTCGCGTTCACGCCGGACGAGGACCGGGGGGTCTTCCTCTCCTACCTCGAGACGCCCGATGCGACGCCCGGCCGCGCGGTGGCCTCGACCTACATCTACCTCGACGCGTGGCAGCCCGCGCAGCCCGTCCTGACCGCGACCAGGGCCAGGGGCGGCGTGGTGCTGACGACCACCTCGGACGCTCCGCTGTTCGACGTGGTGCGCGGCAGCTCGACCATCGCGTCCGGGGTCCCCCTGCCGTGGACCGACGTGTCCGCGACGCCCGGCCAGTACTACTCGTACGCGGTCGTCGCGCGGCAGCACGGCGCCACCAGCCGGCAGTCGAACCGGGTGCAGGCATCGGCATGGCCTGCGGCCGCAGGGTCGCAGGGCGAGTTCGTCGCCATGCAGCCTCTGCGGGTCCTCGACACCCGGACCGGGACCGGCGCCCGTCGCGGCACGGTGGGACCTGGCGACACGGTCACGCTCGAGCCGCTCGCGGGCACGCAGGTGCCTGCGGAGGGCGTCACGGCTGTCCTCCTCAACGTCACCGGCACGGGGGCGACCACGTCCACCCACGTGACCGCGTGGCCGTCAGGCACCGCGAAGCCCGGCACCTCGTCGCTGAACCTCGCGCAGGGACGCACCCGCGCCAACCAGGTCGTCGTCCCCGTCGGCGACGACGGCAGGGTCTCGCTCGCCAGCTACGCCGGCGACGTGCACCTCGTGGTCGACGTCCAGGGGTACTTCGCCTCCGCGTCCGGTGCCGAAGGCGGCGGCTACCACCCGACCGAGCCGACGCGCGTGCTCGACACCCGCCGTGCCCGGGACGGCGGACCGGCGGCCCCGCTGGCCGGGGGTGAGGTCGTCTGGGTGCCGGTGGCCGTGCCGGCCGACGCCGGCGTGGTGACGGCAGTCGACGTCAACATGACGGTCACCCAGCCTCTCGCCGGTGGGCACGTGACCGCCTGGTCGGGCGGTGGACCAGCGCCCGTCGTGTCGAACGCGAACTTCGCCGCGGGGCAGACGGTGGCGAACCACGCCGCCGTCCCCGTCTCCTACCGCTCCGGCGTCCCGGGCATCGCCGTGCGCAACGGGTCGGGCGGCACCGCCCACCTCGTCGTGGACCTGCAGGGCTGGTACGACGACGGCGCCCGCACGGACGGTCTGCGGTTCGAACCGTCGACCCCTCGGCGGTACCTGGACACGCGCTACGGCCCCGGTTCCGGCCCCACGCCCCTTCCCGGCACGACGCTCCGCGTCACAGGGCTGCCGCCCGCCGTCGCGCACGTCGTCAACGTCACGGCCACCGGCGGGTCGGGCTCCGGCCACCTCACGGCGTGGTCAGGTTCGGGCGATCTGCCGCCGACGTCGTCCGTCAACTTCGTCGCGGGGGAGAACGTCGCGAACCTCGCCGTCGTGCCCACCACCTCGGGTGAGGAGATCGCGGTGACCGTCGCCTACTCCGCGACGGGCGTCCTCGTCGACCACGTCGGCTACTACTACTGACGGACCGGGCCGGGGTCGTCGCCCGGCTGCATCGCCTCGACCACGCACGCCCTCGACGAGCGGGACACCTGTCCAACCGGTAGGAAGGTGCCCCATGGTGCGCGTCGGATTCCACAACTCACACGAGCAGGTCCACCCTTCCGCGCTGCTCGCGGCGACCCAGCTGGCGGAGCAGCGCGGGTTCGACGCCGCGATGTGCTCGGACCACTGGGCGCCGTGGCAGTCGTCGCAGGGGCACTCCGGGTTCGCCTGGACGTGGCTGGGGTCGGCCCTCGCGACGACGCGGCTGCCGTTCGGCGTCGTCAACGCGCCGGGGCAGCGGTACCACCCGGCGATCATCGCGCAGGCCGCGGCGACGCTGGCCGCGATGCACCCAGGGCGCTTCTGGGTGGCCCTGGGATCCGGCGAGAACATGAACGAGCACATCACCGGCGACGGGTGGCTGCCCAAGCCGGTCCGTGACGCCCGCCTGGTCGAGTGCGTCGCGATCATCCGCGCGCTGCTCGACGGTGAGGAGGTCACGCACGACGGCCTGGTGAAGGTCGACCGCGCCAAGCTGTGGACGCTCCCGGACGTGAAGCCGCTGCTCATCGGCCCGGCGGTGTCCGTCGCGACGGCCCGCAACCACGCCCGGTGGGCCGACGGCCTCGTCACCGTGAACCAACCGCCCGACAAGCTGCGTCAGGTCGTCGACGCGTACCGCGACGCGGGCGGCCGCGGCGAGATCTCCCTGCAGGTGCACGTGTCCTTCGCCCCCACCGACGCCGACGCGCTGCGCCTGGCGCGCGAGCAGTGGGCCGGCAACGCGATCGGCCCGCCGGTCGCGTGGGACCTGGACACCCCGGAGGCGTTCGACCAGATCGCCGACAAGGTCAGCGACGACCTGCTGCGCGGCTCGGTGCTCGTCGAGCACGACCCGCGGCGCCTCGCCGACCGGCTCGTCGAGCTCGCGCAGATCGGCTTCGACGCCGTCTACCTGCACCAGATCGCCACGGACGTCGTCCCCTCCGACGACAAGCACCCGGACGCCACCGACACGGCCACGCAGCCGTCGTCGTCGCTCGAGACGTTCGTCGACATGGCCGCCGAGCACGTGCTGCCCGCCCTGAAGGAGGTCCACGCGTGAGGATCCGCGACACCGGTGACCTGTGGTGGAAGTCCGCCGTCATCTACTGCCTCGACGTCGAGACCTACATGGACTGGAACGACGACGGCATCGGTGACCTGCCGGGCCTCGTCCAGCGCATCGACCACCTGGCCGAGCTGGGCGTGACGTGCCTGTGGCTCATGCCGTTCTACCCGACGGCCGACCGCGACGACGGCTACGACATCACCGACTACCTCGGCGTGGACCCGCGCCTCGGCGACGCGGGCGACCTCGTCGAGCTGGTCCGCACCGCCAACGACCGCGGCATCCGGGTCATCGCGGACCTCGTCGTCAACCACACGTCGGACCGGCACCCGTGGTTCAAGTCCGCCCGCCGGTCGAAGGACAGCCCCTACCGCGACTGGTACGTGTGGCGCCAGGACGCCCCGCCGGACACGTCGAAGGAGGTCGTCTTCCCCGACAAGGAGGACGGCATCTGGACGTACGACGAGCAGGCGGAGGCCTGGTACCGGCACCGGTTCTACAAGCACCAGCCGGACCTCAACACCGCGAACCCGCAGGTCCGCGACGCGATCGCGAAGACCGTGGGGTACTGGGCGCAGATGGGGCTGGACGGCTTCCGCGTGGACGCCGTGCCGTTCTTCCTCGCCGACACGGCGAAGACCGAGGGCGACGACATCGACCACCCGCACGAGTTCCTGCAGCAGCTGCGCGCGTTCCTCTCGCGGCGCACGGGCGACTCGATCCTCATGGGCGAGGTCAACCTGCCGTACGAGCAGCAGCGGCTGTTCTTCGGGGACCACTCGGGCGACGGGGAGGACGAGGGCAAGGAGCTGAACCTGCAGTTCGACTTCGTCCTCATGCAGCAGATGTACCTGGCCCTCGCCCGGCAGGACGCGGGCCCGATCGCCGCCACCCTGGAGTCCCGCCCGGAGATCCCGTCGGACGCGCAGTGGGCGACGTTCGTGCGCAACCACGACGAGCTGACGCTCGACAAGCTCTCCGACGACGAGCGCCAGGAGGTGTTCGAGGTGTTCGGGCCCGAGCCGGAGCACCAGCTCTTCGACCGCGGCCTGCGCCGCCGTCTGCCCCCGATGCTCGACGGCGACCCGCGCCGCGTGCGGATGGTCTACTCCCTGCTGTTCAGCCTGCCCGGCACGCCCGTGCTGTTCTACGGCGAGGAGATCGGCATGGGCGAGAACCTCGCGGCCGAGGGCCGCCTCGCCGTCCGCACGCCGATGCAGTGGACGTCGGGCAAGAACGGCGGGTTCTCGGCTGCCGCGGCCTCCCGGCTGGCCGGGCCCGTGACGGAGGGCGCGTACTCCCCCGCGCACGTCAACGTGTCCGACCAGCGCCGGGACCCTGACTCGCTGCTGAACTTCGTGCAGCAGCTCGCGCGGCGGTACCGCGAGTGCCCCGAGCTGGGGTGGACGAGCCGCGTCGAGATCCTCGACCAGCCGCACCCGGGCGTCCTCGCGCACCGCTCGAGCTGGCAGGACGCGTCGATGGTGGCGCTGCACAACCTCGGCTCCGAGGCCGTGCGGGTGCCGCTGCAGCTGCTGGACACCGACGAGGACTGGCGCCTCATCGACCTGCTGCAGGACGAGCAGCACACGCCGGACGCCAAGGGGCGGGTGGAGATCGAGCTCGACGGGTACGGCTACCGCTGGCTGCGCGTGGTCCAGCCGGGTTCCCGTCGCCTGCTGTGACACGGGGCCGGGGGCCGTCCGCTGAAGCGTTTCGGCCCTCGGCCGTCACAGCCAACCCTCAGGTACGTCGCGTACCGTGCCACAGTCCGTCCACCGATCCGGGGCGGTCTCCCACGATCCGGAGGACTCTGTCGTGCGACGTCCTACCCCCCGCACCGCGCTGCGCGCCGCCGCAGCAGCGCTGGCGCTCAGCCTCACCCTCGCCGCCTGCTCGGGCGACGACGCGAGCGACGACCCGACCACGCCGGTCGCCGAGGAGTCCGCCGCTCCCACCGGCGTCCCCACGCCGACCGCCGAGGACATCGCCGCGCTGGAGGCCGTGACCGTCGAGGGCGACCCCGGCGCCGAGCCCAAGGCCACCCTGCCCAGCACCCCGTTCATGGTGTCCGCGGCGGTCGCCCGCCTGCTCGACGAGGGCACGGGCGAGGAGATCGCCGACGGCGACATCATCGACCTGAACTCCGTGTGGATCAACGGCCAGGACGGCTCCACGGAGCTGTCGTCGTGGCAGAAGGGCGCCCCGGAGCAGGTCGTCGTGAGCGCGGCGGGCCTGTCCGCCGTGCTGAACGACATCCTCGTCGGCGGCAAGGTGGGCACGCGCTTCGTGTACGCCTTCCCGTCGGGCGAGGACATGACGAGCGTCGCGGTCGCCGAGGTCGTCGCCAAGCGCCCCGGTCGCGCCGACGGCACCGCGGTGGCCCCGGCCGAGGGCCTGCCCACGGTGACCCTCGCCGAGAACGGCGCGCCCACCCTCGAGCCGGCCTCCGGCGACGCGCCTGCCACGCTGACGGTGCAGCCGCTGATCGAGGGCACCGGCCCCGAGGTCGCCGCCGGCCAGACCGTGCTGGTGCACTACACCGGCTGGCTCTGGGACGGCTCGCAGTTCGACTCCTCGTGGGAGAGCGGCACGCCGTTCCCCGTCTCGAACATCGGTCAGGCCGCCGTCATCGCCGGCTGGAACGAGGGCCTGGTCGGCCAGAAGGTCGGCAGCCAGGTCATGCTCGTCGTCCCGCCGGACAAGGGCTACGGCGACGAGGAGAAGCCCGGCATCCCGCCCGGCTCCACGCTGGTGTTCGTCGTGGACATCCTCGCCGCGAGCTGACGCACCGCACCTGATCCACACCTGACGCACGGGCCGGACCCCCTCACGCACGATGAACGGGGTCCGGCCCGTCGTCGTCCCCGGTGCGCCGCACTGCGGCGCCCGCGGTCACCAGGGACCCTCGTCCTGCCGTCGGGGTGCGCCTCGTCCTACGCTGACCCGAAGATCACCTCCAGCGTGGGAGGGTCCACATGGACCAGGCATCGCCGTCCAGAGTCCGCACCGTCGCGCTGCTGGGCGCGTCGGGATCCGGCAAGACCACCCTCACCGAGGCCCTGCTGCTGCGCGCCGGGGCGATCCCCCGCGCCGGGCGGGTCGAGGACGGGACCACGGTCAGCGACCACGAGCCGGAGGAGATCGCCCGCGGCATCTCCCTCGGGCTCGGCGTCGCACCCTTCCGATGGCGCACCGGCGACGGCGAGACGTACGACGTCACGCTGCTGGACACCCCCGGGTTCCTGGACTTCGCCGGGGCGGTCGACGCGGCCCTGAGCGCGGCCGACCTGGCCGTGGTCGTGGTCAGCGCCGTCGACGGCGTCCAGGCCGGCACGCACCTGGCGTGGCGGGCGGCCGCCGACGCGGGCGTGCCGCGCGTCGTCGTCGTGACCAAGGAGGACAGGACGCGGGCGGACTTCCACCGGGTCCTGACCGAGCTGCGCGACGCGTTCGGTGACGTGATCGTCCCGCTCGAGCTGCCGTTCGGCGACGAGGCCGCGTTCACGGGCGTCGCCGACGTCCTGTCGGAGGAGGGCCACGGCTACGACGCGGACGGCAGCCACCACGCCGCACCCGTGCCACCAGGATTGGCCGCCGAGGAGCACCGCCTGCACGAGCAGGTCACCGAGGACATCGTCGCGCACGACGACGACCAGCTCGAGCGGTACCTGTCCGGGGACGTGCCGTCCGCGGCGGACCTCGGGCGGACCCTCGCGCAGGAGGTCTGCGCCGGTGAGGCCGTGCCCGTGCTCGTCGCGTCGGGGACGACGGGCGTCGGGGTCGACCGCCTCGCCGACCTGCTGTGCGAGCTGTGCCCCGCACCCGAGGGCCGGGCGCGGACCGTGCGCGCGGGCGACGTGGAGGTGCAGGTCGCGCCCGACCCGGCCGGGCCGGCGCTGCTGCACGCGTTCCGCACGACGGCCGACCCGTTCGTCGGGCAGGTCACGCTGTTCCGCGTGCTGTCGGGCACGGTGCGCGCGGGCGACCGGCTCGTCAACACCACGACCCGCACGGAGGAGCGGATCCCCGGGCTGTTCCGGCTGCGCGGCAAGGAGCACCTCCCGGTGGACGTCGTCGTCGCCGGCCAGGTGGCGGCGGTCGCCAAGCTCACCGGCACGCCGGCGGGCTCGCTGCTGGCGGCCAAGGGCACGCCCGGCACGTCGATGACGGCGCCGCCGCTGCCGGAGCGCCCCGGCGTCTACGCGCTCGTGCTCGACCCCGTCTCGCAGTCCGACGACGACCGCCTGTCCGCCGCGCTCGCCCGGCTCGTCGCCGAGGACCCGACGCTCACCGTCGAGCGTGCGGGCGACCGCACGGTGCTGCGCGGCCTGGGCGACACGCACCTGGCCGTCGCGCTGGAACGCCTGGCACGGGTGTTCGGCGTGCACGTGACCACCTCCCCCGTGCCCGTCGGGTACCGCGAGACCATCGCGCGGACGGTCGAGGCGGAGGGCAAGGTCAAGAAGCAGTCGGGCGGGCACGGGCAGTACGCGGTCGTGCAGCTGCGGGTCTCGCCGCTGCCCCCGGGGTCGGGGTTCGAGTTCGTCGACTCGGTCGTCGGCGGGGCCATCCCGCGGACGTACCTGCCGGCCGTCGAGCGCGGCGTGCGCGAGGCGATGGCCGCGGGCGGTCCGCACGGGTACCCGGTCGTGGACGTGCGCGTCGAGGTGTACGACGGCAGGTCGCACTCGGTGGACTCCTCGGACATGGCGTTCCGCACGGCGGCCGCCGTCGGCCTGAAGGAGGCGCTCGCGGCGGCGGGGACCGTCGTCCTCGAGCCGGTGTGCCGCGTGCACATCACCGTGCCGACGTCCGCGCAGGGCGACGTCATGAGCGACCTGTCCGCCCGGCGCGGGCGCATCACCGACACGGTGTCGCTCGATGGCGGCGAGGTCGTCGTCGAGGCGACCGTCCCGGAGGCCGAGCTGCGCCGCTACGTCCTGGAACTGCGCTCGCTCACGGGCGGCCGCGGCGGCCTGACCGTCCTGCCGGACCACTACGCCCCCTGCCCGGACCCCCTCAGCCCCGCCTGACCCGGCCCGTCGCCACCCGTCCCCCGGCCACCCGGCCCAGCCCGTCACCCGCCGAGCGCGGTACCTGACCGCCGAGCGCGGTAGCAACGAGTACCGCGCTCGAGGGTCAGGTACCGCGCTCGGTGGAGTGGGGGGCGTGGCGGGGCGGATGATGGGGACGTGGCGGAGATCGCGGAGCTGACGGCGGCGGTGCGGGAGTTCTCGCAGGAGCGGGACTGGGAGCAGTTCCACGACCCCAAGTCCCTGGTCCTGGCGCTGGTCGGCGAGGTCGGTGAGCTCGCCGAGCTGTTCCAGTGGGTGCCCGCGGCCGACGCGGTCGACCGGTTCGCCGCACCTGACCGGCGCGCGCGGGCAGCCGAGGAGATGGCCGACGTGCTCGTCTACCTGGTGAGGCTCGCGGACGTCCTGGGCGTCGACCTCGGTGCCGCGGCGCGCGCCAAGCTCGCCGACTCCCACCGCCGCTTCCCGGCAGCCGACCACCGCGGCGTCGCGCCCCACAAGCCCTGACGCCCACCCCCGCCGAGCGCGGCACTCGCCCGCCGAGCGCGGGTGGAACGAGTACCGCGCTCGGCTGGTGAGTGCCGCGCTCGGCGGCGTGGGGCGCGGGCGGTGGGCGGGGTGGGCGGTGGGCGGGGTGGGCGGTGGCGCGGTCAGTCGGCCGTCGCGATGGCGTCCAGGACCCGCAGGCGGGCCGCACGCCCACCCGGCCACACCGCCGCCAGCACGCCGACGACGAGCGCGAGCACCATCATCAGCGCGAGCCCGCCCCACGGGACGACGAGCCGGTCCAGGCCCTCCTCCGCGTAGACGCGCGGCAGCACCGACGCCAGCCCCACCCCGACGGCCAGGCCGACGAGCGTGCCGAAGACGGCCGTCAGGACGGACTCGACGGTGATCACCCCCGCGAGCTGCAGCCGCCCCAGGCCCACGGCCCGCAGCAGCCCGATCTCCCGGGTCCGCTCGATCACCGACAGCGCGAGCGTGTTGACGATGCCCAGCACCGCGATGACCAGCGACAGACCCAGCAGCGCGTACAGGATCACCAGGAGCTGGTCGACCTGCGCGGCCATCTGGTCGACGAACTGGTCGCGGTCCTGCACCGACACCACGACGTAGGGCGAGACCGCGGCCGTCACCGCCGTGCGCAGCTCGTCGTCGCCCACCCCGGGGGCGGCGTCGATGAACACGGTGTCGCTGGTCTGCGCGGGTCCCGGGGCGAGCTCGTCGAGCACGTCCTTGGTGACGAACACCGACCCCGACGTGACCCGCGTGTCGACGACCGCCGCCACCTCGAGCGTGCGTTCGCCCGCGGCCGTGCTGACGGTCAGCTCGTCCCCGACCGCCCAGCCCTCGCCGGCCATGGCCTGGTTGACCACCGCGTGGGTGTCGTCGAGGTCGGCGACGTCCCCGGCGAGCACCTCGACGACGAGCGCGTCGCCGAGCACGCCGGGGCGCAGACCCAGCACGGACGCACCGTCGGACGGCCCGGGGGCCACGCCCGGCTCCGGGGACACGCCGCCGAACGTGAAGGCCAGCGACTCGGCACGGCCCACCTCCGGCAGCGCGCTGACGTCCGCGAACGCGCCGTCAGGGATCGCGGACGTCGCCGAGCGCAGCACCAGGTCCGCGTCCGTCGAGCTCTCGACCACACGCACGAGCGAGGCCTGCCCGGTGGCGGCGATCACGGACACGGCACCGACGAGCGCCATGCCGATGATCAGCGCCCCGGCCGTCGACGCGGTCCGGCGGGGGTTGCGCACGACGTTGCCCTGCGCGAGGCGACCCAGCGGCGGCAGCGCGCGCACGAACGGCACGGCCAGCACGCGCAGCACGGCACGGGCCAGCGACGGTGACGCGACGAGCACGCCGACGAGGACGACTGCGGCACCGGCCCCGAGCGCCGGCTCGGCGCCCCGGGAATCGGGTCGCAGCGCGGCGAACAGCACGGCGGCGGCACCCAGCGCGACCAGCGCCGCACCGGCGAGCCCGCGCACGTGCAGCGACCGCTCGGGCACCGTGACCTCGCCCCGCATCGCCTCGACGGGCGCGACGAGCGCGGCCCGACGGGCCGGGACGGCCGCCGCGACGGCCGACACGACGGTGCCGAGCGCCAGGCACGTCACGACGCCCGTGGCCTCCAGCGGGATGTCACCGACGAGGTCCATGCCCATCGCCTCGAACACGACGCGCAGCATGCTCACGAGCCCGAGCCCGCCGACCACGCCCAGCGCGGACCCGACGAGGCCCACGACGGCGGCCTGCCCGACGACGACGCCGAACACCTGCGCGGGCGACGCCCCGACGGCGCGCAGCAGCGCGTACTCGCGCACCCGCTGCCGCACGGACATCGCGAAGGTGTTGGAGATGAGGAACCCGCCGACGAACAGCGAGACCACCGCGAAGATCAGCAGGAACGAGGTGACGAACCCGAGGGTCTGGTCGATGTCGCTGCGCAGCTCGGCGCGCCGCGAGTCGCCCGTGACGGCCTCGGCCCCGGCGGTGCCCGCGTCGTCCAGCGCGGCCGTGACGCGGTCGACGACGGTCTGCTCGTCGACGCCGTCCGCGGCATAGACCGAGATGCCGGGCACGGTCCCCTCGGCGGCGTACGCGGTCCTCGCCACGTCGACGGGCAGGTAGACGAGCGTCGCGCCCGCCAGAGGACCGCCCGCGTCGATCTCCCCGACCACGCTCACGTCGAGCACCTCGCCGGACACCACGACCTTGGTGCGGTCGCCCACGGCCAGCCCGGCCGACGCGAGCGTCGCCGACTCGACGGCGACCTCGTCGTCGGCCCGCGGCGCACGGCCCTCGACCAGGTCCAGCATGGGGTCGCTCTCGTGGAACGCGAGACCGAACGACGGGGCCTGGGTGGACTGCACCGCGGTGCCGTCGGCGCCGACGAGGACGATCGGACCGGCCAGGTCCGGCAGCGCGGCGTCCACGCCCTCGACGGCCGCCACCTCGTCCGCGAGGGCGAGCGGCACGGGCGTGCGCTGCCCGCCCAGCGTCAGGCCGCCACCGGTGCCACCGCCGGGCAGCACCGAGTCGCCCTGCACGTAGGCGTCCGCGGGCGCCTGCCCGTCGACGATGCCGTGGAACGTGTCGGACAGCATGGTGCGCAGCGCGAACGTGCCGGCGACGAACGCGACGCCGAGCGCCACGGCCAGCACGGACAGGGCGAACCGCACCGCGTGCGCGCGCACGCTGCGCAGCGTGACCCGCAGCATCAGCGGACCTCGGCAGGTGCAGCGGCTGCCGAGGCAGCGGCAGCCTGCGCGCGGCGCGTCAGCGCACCGAGCCGCTCGAGCACGGCGTCGGACGTGGGGTCCGCGAGCTCGTCGACGATGCGGCCGTCCGCGAGGAACAGGACACGGTCGGCGTACGACGCCGCGGTCGGGTCGTGCGTCACCATGACGACGGACTGCCCCAGCTCGTCGACGCTGTGCCGCAGGAACGAGAGCACCTCGTGCGCGGACGCGGAGTCCAGGTTGCCCGTCGGCTCGTCGGCGAACACCACGGCCGGGCGCGTGACGAGCGCCCGGGCGCAGGCCACGCGCTGCTGCTGCCCGCCGGACAGCTCGCCCGGCTTGTGGTTCAGGCGGTCGGTGAGGCCCACGGCCTGCACGACGGCGTCGAGGTGGGCGCGGTCGACCGGTCGGCGGGCGATGTCGAACGGCAGGGTGATGTTCTCGAGCGCGGTGAGCGTCGGGACCAGGTTGAACGCCTGGAAGACGAAGCCGATGCGGTCGCGGCGCAGCCGGGTCAGCTGGCGCTCCGACATGGCGGACACCTCCTCGCCGTCGACCACCACGGTGCCCGAGGTCGGGCGGTCGAGCCCGGCCAGGCAGTGCATGAGCGTCGACTTGCCGGACCCCGACGGGCCCATGGTGGCGGTCAGCCGCCCGCGCTCGATGTCGAGGTCGACACCCGCGAGGGCGTGGACGGCCGTGGGGCCGGAACCGTAGGTGCGCACCAGGCCGCGCGCGGTGGCGATGGGCCCGCCGGAGCGGGTGCTGTCGTTGAGGGTCACGAGTCGATCGTCCCGCGCGGACGAGGGGGGCGACATCCGGGCGCGCCCGGAGGCGACCCTGAACGTGGGCGGCTCACCACTCAGGGTGCCCCTGGGTGACGAAGGGCCTGGTCACGGGCCTTGGACCGGGGTTCCGCGCCCTGCGCCACGCGCCGGACCCCGGGGAGCCTGCGGGCGTGGATCCCGGGACGGACCGGGGGTCGCCCCGGATCCGCCGCGACCACCCGGGCCGCCAGGCTGGTCCCGACGGGGCCGCACCGGCGGCCCGCCGACCGGAGGTCCTCCCCATGCTCGCGCTCCAGCGCACCGCACGCGTCGTCGGCGCCGTCGTCCTCGGCGCGGGGCTCGCGTACGCGGCGCACCCGGCGCTGCTCACCGACCTGGCCCGCCCGCTGCTCGCCGCGGTGCTCGGGACCGGCGGCTGAGCCCGGCCTACGCTGGGTCGCATGGCCCGGTACTTCGACGTCCACCCGACGGACCCGCAGCCGCGCGCGATCTCGCAGGTCGTCGCGATGCTGCGCGACGACGCCGTGATCGCCTACCCGACGGACTCCATGTACGCGCTGGGGACCCGCCTGGACAACCACGACGGCGCGGACCGGATCCGGCGCATCCGGCACCTCGACGACCGGCACCACTTCACGCTCGTGTGCTGCGACTTCGCGCAGCTGGGGCAGCTGGTGCACCTCGACAACAGCGCGTTCCGCGCGATCAAGTCGGCGACACCCGGCCCGTACACGTTCATCCTGCTCGCGACGCCGGAGGTGCCGCGGCGCCTCGCGCACCCCAAGAAGCGGTCCGTCGGGGTGCGCATCCCCGACGACCCGGTGGCGCTGGCGATCCTGCGGGAGCTGGGCGAGCCGCTGCTGTCGTCGTCCCTGCTGATGCCGGGGCACGACTGGCCGATGACCGAGGGCTGGCAGATCAAGGAGGAGCTCGACGACGTGCTCGACGCGGTCGTCGACGCCGGGGACCGCGGCAGCGAGCCGACCACGGTCGTCGACTGGACGTCCGGTGCGCCCGAGGTCGTCCGCGAGGGCGCGGGCGACGCGTCGCGGTTCTGACGGGCGCGCCGTGAGCGGCCAGCCGGGCGACGTCCCCGCGTCGCCCGCGGACGTGGTGCGCGCGGCGGCCGCCGCGCCGGACCTGGCGGCCCTCGCCGCCGTCTCCACGACGTGCCGCGCGTGCCCCCGCCTCGTGGCGTGGCGCGAGGCCACCGCGGCCGACCCGCCGGCGCGGTACCGCGGGCAGACGTACTGGGCCCGCCCGGTGCCCGGGTTCGGCGACCCGGACGCGCGCGTCGTCGTCGTCGGGCTGGCCCCCGCGGCGCACGGCGCGAACCGCACGGGACGCATGTTCACGGGCGACCGGTCCGGGGACTTCCTGTTCGCCGCGATGCACCGCGTCGGCATGGCCTCGCAGCCCACGTCGACGTCCGCGGACGACGGCCTGACGCTGCACGGCGTGCGCGTGACGGCGCCCGTGCGGTGCGCTCCCCCGGCCAACGCGCCGACACCCGCGGAGCGCCGCACGTGCGGCCCGTGGCTGGCGCGCGAGCTCGAGCTCGTCGCGCCGCGCGTCGCCGTGGTGCTCGGCGGGTTCGGGTGGCAGGCGCTGCTGACGACGCTGGCCGAGCAGGACTGGGCGGTGCCGCGCCCGCGGCCGGTGTTCGGCCACGGCGCGGAGGTGACGCTGCGGCACGCCACGGAGCCGCGCGACCTGACGCTGCTCGGCTGCTACCACGTGAGCCAGCAGAACACCTTCACGGGACGGCTCACCCCGGCGATGCTCGACGCCGTGCTGCGCCGCGCCCGGCAGGTCGTCGGCTGACGCACGTCACCCGATCAGGGCACAACCTTTCCGGACACCGGGACGTCTTTCTCTCACAGGGGGGCGTCCGCCGGCCGGGCTCGCCCGGCCACGACGGCAGGGGGACAGGTGGGGGCGGTCACGAGACGGGCGGTGCCCGAGGACACCGAGGGGCTCGGCGGCGCGCCGTCCGGGTGGGCGGTCGCGGGTGTCCTCACCGGCCTGGTGGTGGCGGCGTCGATGGTCGGCCTGCTGCTGGTGCGCGCCCGGCACCGGCTCGACGGACGGCTCGACGGGTCGCCGTGGCTCGACCGGGTGCTGGAGTACGACGTCGACTGGTACCTCGGGTCGCTGCGGCGGCTCTCCGTGCACGTCACCGCAGGGCCGTGGGCCGGCGTCCTGGTGGGCGTGGCCGTGGTCGCCCTGGTGACCGCCGTGGTGGCGGTCGTAGTCAGGCGCCGGCGCGCGTGAGCGCCTCCGCGATCGGCACGTCGCCGGAGACCAGCTCCCACTGACGGCCGACCGTCGAGTCGTCGAGCAGGACGGCGGCCACCACCGCGGCGACGTCGGCACGCGGGATCTCGCCGCGCTCGACGTGCTCGCCGAGCGTCACGCGCCCCGTGCCCTCGTCGTCCGTCAGCCCGCCGGGACGCAGGATCGTCCAGTCGAGGTCGGTGCCGCGCAGCGCGTCGTCGGCGTCGCGCTTGGCGACGACGTACGCCGCCCACACGGCCGGCATGTCGTCCGTGATCGGCGCGTCGACCCCGATCGCGGACACCTGCACGAACCGGCGGACGCCCGCACGGCGCGCCCCCTCCTGCGACTTCAGCGACCCCTCGAGGTCGACGCTGCGCTTGCGGCCCGCGTTGCCGTCCGGGCCGGCACCGGCCGCGAAGACGACGGCGTCGGCACCCGCGAACGCGGTCGCGAAGTCCTGCTCGTCGGACTCCTCGATGTCCAGCAGCACGGGCTGCGCGCCGAGCGCCGCCAGCTCGTCGGCGTGCTCCGGCCGCCGGACCAGCGGCACCACCTCGTCGCCGCGCGCGACCAGCAGCGGCGCCAGCAGCCGCGCGACCTTGCCGTGGCCGCCCACGACGACGACGCGCATCAGGACCGCCCGCCGGTGACGAGGATGCGGTCACCGGTGACGTACGACGACTCCTGCGAGGCGAGGAACACGTAGGCCGGCGCGAGCTCGGCGGGCTGCCCCGCGCGGCCGAGCGGCGTGTCGGAGCCGAAGCTCTCGACCTTCTCGGCGTTCATCGTCGCCGGGATCAGCGGCGTCCAGATCGGGCCGGGGCACACCGCGTTGACGCGGATGCCGTCCTCGGCGAGCTGCTGCGCGAGGCCCTTCGAGAAGTTGTAGATCGCGGCCTTCGTCGACGCGTAGTCCAGCAGCGGCGGGCTGGGGTCGAACGCCTGGATCGACGAGGTGTTGATGATCGACGCACCCTTCCCCAGGTGCGGCAGCGCGGCCTGCGTGATCCAGAACATCGCGTAGACGTTGGTCTTGAGGACGCGGTCGAGCTGCTCCGTCGTGATGTCGGCGAGCCCGCCGGTCTGCGCCATCTGGTACGCGGCGTTGTTGACGAGGACGTCGAGACCGCCGAACGCGTCGACGACCTTGCCGGGCAGCGAGCGCGCGTGCTCCTCGTCACGGATGTCGCCGGGCAGCAGCAGGCCGCGCCGGCCCGCCCGCTCGATCCACGCGAGGGTCTCGCGCGCGTCGTCCTCCTCCTCGGGCAGGTAGGCGATGGCGACGTCCGCGCCCTCGCGGGCGAACGCGATCGCGACGGCGCGGCCGATGCCGGAGTCGCCGCCCGTGACGAGCGCGCGCCGGCCGTCAAGGCGCCCGGAGCCGCGGTACGACTCCTCGCCGTGGTCCGGCTCCTGCTGCATCTCGTCGGTGTGCCCCGGGTGCGCGATCTGCTCGGCGGACTGCGTCTCGGGGTCCGGGTGCTGGGTCGTGGGGTCCTGGGGTGTCGTCTGGTCTGCCATCCGTCCATCGTGGTGGGGACGGGCACGACCGGCATCCCGAGACGCCCGCCCGGCGCGGCGCCCGCCGCGCCGGGGCGGACGCGCGTCAGTCCTGCGCCGGCGCCTCGGAGATCTCCGCGAGCGCCGACCGGGGGTCGAGCTCGGCCGCCAGGTCGCCGATGCTGAGCACGCCGACCGCCTGACCGCCGTCGACGACCGGCACCCGGCGCACCGCCTGCTCGCGCATGATGCGCACGACGTCCGCGACGTCGTCGTCGGGCCCGACCGTCACCAGCTCGCCGGTCGCCAGCTGGCCGACGGGGGCGTCGAGGCCGATGCCCTGGGCGAGGCCCCGCACGACCAGGTCGCGGTCGGTGACGATGCCGACGACCGTGCCGTCCTCGGCGACGACGAGCGAGCCGAGGTCCTGCGCCGCCATCGTCTGCGCGACGGAGCGCAGCGTGTCGGTGACCTCGACGACCGTCGGGTGGGGCGTCATGAGCTCGGAGACCGTGCGGGTCATGTCCGTCCTCCTCGTGCTGGGTGTACGGGTCGGCGGGTGGCCTCCCGCGGGCGGCGGGGGACGCCGTCCGGCGTCCACGGTCCGTCACCGGGCGCCCGCTCGCATCTCGGGAACGGCGTCCTCGAGGGGACGCGCCGCCGTGCCGCGGCTCGCCGCCGGTGTCGGTGGGCCGCCGTAGCCTGCCGGTGTGATCCTGCTCGACGACGGCACCCTGACGTACTCCGCGAGCGACCTGACGTCCGCGGCCCAGTGCGAGCACGCCGTCCTGCGCGCGCTCGACGCGCGGCTCGGACGGGGACCCGCGGTGGACCCCGACGCCGACGTCGTCCTGGCGCGCGTGTCGCACCTCGGTGACGAGCACGAGCAACGCGTGCTGCGCGCGATGGTCGCTCGCTACGGCGTGTGGCAGCCGGGCGTGCACGGTGGCCTCGCGCAGGTGCCGGCGACGCGCGACCCGGCCTCGCGCGCCCACCTCGAGGCCGCGCACGCGGCGACGCTGGACCGGCTCGCGTCAGCACAGGTCGTGCACCAGGCCGCGTTCTTCGACGGACGCTTCGTCGGACGGGCCGACTTCGTGGTGCGCGAGGACGACGGCACGTGGTCCGTGCGTGACGCCAAGCTCGCGCGCAACGCCCAGCCGACGGCGCTGCTGCAGGTCGCCGCGTACGCGGACCAGCTCGCCCGTGCCGGGCTGCCCGTGGCCCGGCAGGTGCAGCTCGTCCTGGGTGACGGCGTGGTCACGCGGCACGCCGTGGCCGACCTCGTGCCGGTGTACCTGGACCGGCGCGCACGGCTGCAGCTGATGCTGGACACCCACCGCGCGCAGGACGGCCCGGTCGCCTGGGGTGACGATCGGTGGTCGGCGTGCGGGCGCTGCTCGGTGTGCACGGCCGAGCTGGAGGTGCGGCGCGACGTCACGCTCGTCGCCGGTGTCTACGAGCGGCAGCGGGCGGCGCTGGTGGCGGCCGGAATCACGACGATCGACGCGCTGGCGGCCGCGCCCGACGGCCTCGAGGTCGAGGGCCTGAGCCCTGCGGTCGTCGAGAAGGCCCAGCTCCAGGCGCGGCTGCAGGTCGAGCAGGAGGCTCGCAACGCCGATCCCACGCACCCGACGGACGTCCCGTGGGCCGTGACGCACCCCGAGAGGATCGCCGAGCTGCTGCCGCCGGCCGACCCCGGCGACATCTTCTTCGACTTCGAGGGCGATCCCCTGTGGTACGACGCCGCGTTGGCCGGCGAGCCGGACGCGGGGGGGCTGGAGTACCTGTTCGGCGTCGTGGAGAACCCGCCGTCGCCGGACGCCGAAGCGCCGTTCGTCGCCTTCTGGGCGCACGACCGCGCCGCCGAGCGCGTGGCGCTGCGCGACTTCCTCGCCTACCTCGCCGAGCGCCGCACCCGGTTCCCCGGCATGCACGTGTACCACTACGCCGCGTACGAGAAGTCGACGCTGCGGCGGCTCGCCGGGCGGCACGGCGAGGGCGAGGCGCAGGTCGACGCGCTGCTGCGCGAGGGCCTGCTGGTCGACCTGTACGCCGCGGTCAAGGCGGGTGTGCGCACCGGGCAGCGGTCGTACTCGCTGAAGAAGCTCGAGCCGCTGTACATGGCCACCGGCCGTGGGGAGGGCGTCACGAACGCCGCCGACTCGATCGTCGAGTACGCCGAGGCCGTCGCGGCCCGCGACGCCGGCCGGATCGACGACTGGAACGAGCGCATCAAGGCCATCGAGGTCTACAACCACTACGACTGCGACTCCACGCTGGGTCTGCGCGACTGGCTGCTCGCGCGGCTCGCGGAGGCCGGGGTCGCGCCGTCCCGACCCGTCGTGCTCGACCCCGAGGCCGAGGCGCGGGCAGCCGAGCTCGGCGCACCCGACCCGCTCGAGGACGAGCTGCTCGCGATCGCCGGGCCGGGCCCGGGTGAGGGCGTCGTACGGACACCGGGGCGGCAGGCCGTCGCCCTGGTGGGCGCGGCGCTGCGCTACCACCAGCGCGAGGACAAGCCGTACTGGTGGGGCCACTTCGACCGGCTCGCCGCGCACCCCTCGGACTGGACCGAGCGACGCAACGTGCTGCTGGCGGACCGGCCGGGCTCCGTCGAGGTCGTGACGGACTGGCACGTCCCGCCGGGCAAGAAGGTCGAGCGGCGGGTGCTGCGCATGACCGGGCGTCTCGAGCCCGGCAGCGACCTGCGGCCCGGGGCGCAGGCCGTCGGCCTGTACGACCCGCCCCTGCCGGAGTGCGTGAAGACGTCCGTGGACGGCCCGCGCGGCTGGTGCGAGCGCATGACGGTGCTCGACGTGACGGCCGAGCTCGGTGGTGTCAGGCCGCGCGACGTGCTGCTGGTCGAGGAGACCCGACCGCGGGGCTCGGCGCCGTTTGGCGAGGTGCCGATGGCCCTGGCACCCGCCGGACCGATCGCCACCGGTCCCCTGCGCACCGCGATCCGCGGGCTCGCCGAGCGCGTGCTCGACGCGGTGTCGCGGGATGGAGTGCCGGTGGACGCGGTCTCGACGGACGCGGTGTCGACGGACGCGGTCGACGTCGCACTCCCCCGCGCCGCCGTGCTCGACCTGGCCCGGCGCCGACCGCCGCGCACCCGCTCGGGCCGGCCGCTGCCCACGGGCGACGACCTCGTGGACGTCCTCACGCGCGCCGTGCTCGACCTCGACGACTCCTACCTCGCGGTCCAGGGGCCGCCCGGGACGGGCAAGACCTACACGGGCGCCCGGGTGATCGCGGCGCTCGTCGCGCGCGGGTGGCGCGTCGGGGTCGTCGCGCAGTCGCACGCGGTGGTCGAGAACATGCTGCGCGGTGTCGCGGGCGCGGGTGTGCCGTCCGACGCGATCGCGAAGAAGGCCCCCGCCTCGTCCGACGGCCGCTCCGCCGACCCCGGGGCGCCGTGGACGTGGGTCCCCGACGCCGGCTTCGGCGCGTTCTGGACCGCGCACCCCGGCGGGTCGCCGGGCACGGGCGCGGTGCTCGGCGGCACGGCGTGGGACCTGGTCAACGCCAAGCGGCTGCCGTCCGCGCCGCTCGACCTGCTGGTCGTCGACGAGGCGGGGCAGTTCGCGCTCGCGAACACGTTCGCCGTGGCGGGATCGGCCCGCAACCTGCTGCTCCTGGGCGACCCGCAGCAGCTGCCGCAGGTCAGCCAGGGCACGCACCCCGAGCCGGTCGACCGCAGCGCGCTGGGGTGGCTCACCGACGGGCACGACACCCTGCCCTCCGACCTCGGCTACTTCCTGCCCGTGAGCCACCGCATGCACCCCGCGCTGTGCGGGGCGGTCTCGGCGCTCGCCTACGAGGACCGGCTGGTCTCGGCGACCCGCGCGGCGGCACGCTCGCTGGACGGTGTGCCGCCCGGGGTGCACGGCGTGCTCGTCGAGCACCACGGCAACGCGGTGTCGTCCGCCGAGGAGGCCGACGTGGTCGTGCGGTTCGTCCGGGACCTCGTGGGACGCACGTGGCGCGACCCGCACGCGGCACCGGCGGAGCGTCCGCTGACGCCCGAGGACGTGCTGGTCGTCGCCGCCTACAACGCCCAGGTGTGGACCGTGCGCCAGGCCCTCGACGCCGCCGGGTTCACGGGCACGCGCGTGGGGACCGTCGACCGGTTCCAGGGTCAGGAGGCGCCCGTGGTGCTCGTCACCACGGCGGCGTCCTCCCCCGACCAGGTCCCCCGCGGCCTGGACTTCCTGCTCGACCGCAACCGGCTGAACGTCGCGGTGTCCCGCGGGCAGTGGGCGGCGTTCGTCGTCCGCTCGGCGCACCTGACGCGGACGCTGCCGCGCCGGCCGGAGTCGCTCGAGCGGCTGGGCGCGTTCGTCGGCCTGACCACCCGCTCGGTCGTGGAGCCGCCCGCGGGGCCGTAACGTCGGGCCCGGGCGGTGCGCGAGCAGGCGGGCGCACGGCAGAGGCACGGACGGGACTCTCGGAGGAACGATGGGCGTGGACGAGGAGTTCGAGCGGGTGCGCACGGCGCTGCGCGTCGAGGAGCAGGCGCTCGCGCGGGAGTTCGAGCAGATCGACCAGGAGGCGCGAGCCGCCGTGGACGCGAGCGTCGCGCAGGTGCGCGAGCAGCTCGCGACGCAGGCGGATCGCATCCGCGAGGCGATCGCGCAGCAGCGCGAGGAGGTCGCGGCCCACAGCGAGGAGCTCCGCGCGGAGGTCGAGGGTGACGGGGAGGACCTGACCGGGCCGCCCGCGGGCGCCGACGAGGCGACGGACGTGACGGACGGTCCCGAGGCCGTCGACGGGTCCGGCGAGCCGGACGCGGCGGACGAGCCGCACGCGGCGGACGAGACCCACCCGGCGCACGAGCAGGACCCGACCGGCGACCCGCACTCGCTCCAGCAGTCGGACGGCACGAGCGTCGAGCAGGTCACCCACGGCGGTGACGAGTCCGACGAGCGGATCGGCGACGTCGAGCGCGGCGACTGACGACAGGGCGGCGGGCCACGCGACGTCGGCCCCGATCCGTCAGGTCGACGCCGCCGGCCCGGGGCAGCCGGGGCGGCCGCGGCAGCCGGGGCAGCCGGGGCAGCCGGGGCGCAGAATGGCCGTGGGCGCCGACCCTCGGCTCCGCAACACGGATGGAGGACCCCATGGGTCTCGACGACCTCGTGAAGAAGGCGACGGGCGCGCTCGACGGCCGCGAGGAGCAGGCCAAGGACGCACTCGACAAGGCGGCCGGTGCGGTCAAGGCGCGCACCGACACGGGCACGGACGCGACCGTCGACAAGGTCGTCGACGCCGCCAAGGACTACCTGGACAAGCAGAAGAAGGCCTGACCCGCACCACCTCCCGCCCAGCGCGGCACTCCACCGCCCAGCGCGGCACACCACCGCCGAGCGCGGCACTCGTTGGTGCCGCGCTCGCGCGCGATGTACCGCGCTCGACGGGAGGTGGCGCGTGCGTCAGGTCAGGGACTCGCCCGTGCGGTCCGGCAGGGCGAGCGCGCCCAGCGCCGCCACGACGAAGACCGCAGCGAAGACCGTGAACAGCAGGCCGGTGCCGCCCACCTCGCGCAGCTGGGGCACGGCGAGCGGCGCGAGGATCGAGGCGGTGCGGCCGACGCCGGCGGCCCATCCGGCGCCGGTGGTGCGCACGCGGGTCGGGTACAGCTCCGGGGTGACCGCGTAGAGCGCACCCCACGCGCCCAGGTTGAAGAACGACAGCAGCAGCCCTGCGCCGATGATCTGCGCGTCGCCGGACGCGGCGGCGAAGGCCCCGGCGGCGACCGCGGACCCGACGAGGAAGGCGGCGAGCGTGCGTCGCCGCCCCCACGTCTCGACGAGCACGGCGGCGGCCGCGTACCCGGGCAGCTGGCCGAGCGTGATGATCAGCGTGTAGCCGAACGACCGCACGAGCGTGTGCCCGTCCGCCGCGAGCAGCGACGGCAGCCAGATGAACGCGCCGTAGTAGGAGAAGTTCACGGCGAACCACACCACCCACAGGGCGGTCGTGCGTCGGCGCAGCGTCGGCACCCAGAGCGCGGCCAGCCGCGGCGCCTGCGCGTCGGCCGCTGACCTGCCGCTCGCGGACCCGTCGGTCGACGACGCGCCGCTGCCGGCCACGTCGACCGACGACCCGCCGCTCGCGGACCCGTCGGCGACCGACGACCCACCCGACGCGTCGCGCACCTGCGCACCCGTCATCCCGCGGTGCCCCACGGCCGGCGACGCCTCGAGGTCCGCGACGACCTGCTCCGCCTCGGCGTGCCTGCCGCGCGTCTGCAGGAAGCGCACGGACTCCGGGAGCCCGCGGCGCACCACGACGGAGTAGATCGCGGGCAGGGCGCCCAGCGCGAGCGCCCACCGCCAGCCGTCGTCACCGGAGGGCACGACGAGGTAGCCGACGAGGGCGGCGAGGATCCACCCCACGGCCCAGAAGGACTCGAGGACCACGACGGCCCGGCCGCGGATGCGCGGCGGTGCGAACTCGCTGACCAGCGTCGACGCGACGGGCAGCTCGGCCCCGAGCCCGAGCCCCACGACGAACCGCAGCACCATCAGCACCGCCACCCCGCCGGCGAGCGCCGACGCGCCCGTCGCGACGCCGTAGACCAGCAGCGTCAGCGCGAACACCTGCCGACGCCCGATCCGGTCGGCGAGCAGCCCACCGAGGGCCGCGCCGACCGCCATGCCGGCGAACCCGGCCGACGCGACCCACCCGAGGGTCGTCGCGTCGGTACCCCACACGACCGCGAGCTGCGCGATGACGAACGAGATGAGCCCGACGTCCATCGCGTCGAACGTCCACCCGACCCCCGACCCGACGAGCAGCCGGAGGTGGCGGCGGGTCACGGGCAGCGCGTCGAGCCGAGCGGCGGGGTCGCCGGGACGCACGGTGGGGTCCACGGGGACGTCGGGTCGGGTCACGGGTCCTCCTGGTGCTGCGTCGGCGACGCGCAGGCGCGGGCGGGTGCGGCCGGCCGGCCGCGCGGCGTCGTCGTCGGCACCGCTGCGCATCGTCGCCCACGCCTGACTGTCACGCCAGGGCAGGAAGCCCTAGTGGACGGCCCGGCGGCCGTGCTCGCGGCCCGCGCACGCGGCGGAGCGCCGCCACCACGGCGCCGTCAGTCGCGCGGGGGCCACAGCCCCTGCAGCGCGATGACGAAGTTGAGCCGCAGGTACGGGGGCATGTTCTCGTGCGGCTGCGACCCCCCGGCGGGCGCCACGGCGTTCGCCGCCATCGCGGTGAGCTCGACCGCCGGACCGTACAGCCGCTCGCTGGCGCGGCCGCGCCGGGACTGCGCCCAGACGGCACCGGACGGGTTGTCGGTGGAGCCGGCCGCGTCGACGGCCGGCACCGGGTGGCGGTGGACCGGCATCTCGCCCGCGTGCAGCGTCACCGTCGGCGCGCCCTGACGCGATCCGCGCACGAAGTCGGTCAGACCGGACCCGGGGCCGACGCCGACCGGGCTGGCGTCGCGCAGGTCCGGCAGCGCGAAGGTGGTGCGGCCGTCCCCTCCGTAGCTGACGCCCAGGAGCGAGAACAGCGGCGCGTTCTGCTCGATCGGCAACAGCTGGCCGTTGCACAGCGCCCAGCCGGACGGGGCGTAGCTCCCGGCGAACAGGCGGATCTCTCCGACGTACGGCTCGATCACGTCGTCTCCTCAGGTCCGGTCCGGGTAGACGCCCTGCGTCGCGATGATGAACGACAGCGCGACGTACGGCGGCATGTTGGGGTGCGGCTGCGTGTCACCGGCGCTGCCGGTGTGCGCGGCGGCGACCTGCGCGCTGGCGGCGTACTGCGGCCGGCCCGCCACCGCCCAGGTGGCCCCGGCGGGTGACGACGTCGTCGCGGCCGTCGGCGTCCCGTACGCGGGGTGCGTGTGCTGCGGCAGCTGCGTGGGCAGCAGCGTGACCTGCTCCGCACCGCCCGTCGACCCCGGGAGCGACGTGCTCCCGACGTGGACCGGCACGCGGCCGCGCAGGTCGGGCACCGCGAACGTCGTCACGCCGTTGCCACCGAACTGGGTGCCGACGACGGTGTACATCGTCTCGTGCTGTCCGATCGGCAGCAGCGCGCCGTCGCACACCACCCACGTCTCCGGGGGGTCCTGCCCGGCCCACAACCGCACCTCGCCGACCGAGGTGTCGTCGTCCCAGCCGGCGAGCGGGTCCGATCCCTCGACGCACAGGCCGAACTCGACGCCCACGACCGGTGACCTGTTGGCGTGCGCCTGACCGCCACCGGCGGTGCCGAGGGCGTCGGGGGCGAGCGTCGCGGACCCGCGCGGCGGGGCGTAGGGCGCGGTGTCGGGCGCGACGGCCCACGTGTGCCCCTGGGGCGATGCCTCGGTGGCCTGCGCACCCGAGGCGAGGACGCCGTGGGCGTGCGTCGGCATCTGGGCGTGCGTCAGCGTCACGAACTCCGTCCCGCCCATCTCGCCCAGCGCGCGCGACGTCAGGCGGTAGCCGGCACCGGCTCCGAGCGGCGTCCGGCTGCGCAGGTCGGGCACGGCGAACGTGGTGACGCCGTCACCGCCGTACGTCTTGCCGACGATCGAGGCGGCGAGGATGTACTGCGAGACCGGCAGCTGGCGCCCGTCGCACGGCACCCAGCCCGCGGGGACGTACGACCCCGCGAACATCCGGACCTCACCGACGAACCCGGTCACAGCGCGCCTCCGGTGCGGTCGACGACGGCCTCGAGCGTGCGGCCGTCGGCCGTCACGGGGCCGAGGTGGACGACGAGGTCGCCGTCCGGGTGGCGCAGCGTGCGGGTCGCGCCGGGCAGCGCGGCGTCGTCGGCGACGAGGACGAGCGAGAACCGCTCGGCGTCGGGGGCGGCGCCGCGGAACCCGTCGACGGCGGCGAGCACGAGCGGCGTGCCGGTCTGCGTGTCGACGAAGGTCTGGCCGAGCAGCCGGGCCAGCACGGTGCCGTCGAGCGGCAGGTCGCGGAACAGCACCTGCACCCCGGCCGCCGCACCGAGCGTGACGGCGCCGGCGACGCCGGCGCCCGTGGCCAGCACCGTGCGCCGGGTCACTCCGGTCGACGCCGCGATCCGTTCTGTGGTCACCGATTCCCGCTTCCTGAGATGGACATCTGTCCGGGAGGGCCGATCGGGCCGAGGGCGAGCCTAGGTGTTTTCACCCTCCGGCAGGCCGTTCGTCCCGGGTGAAACTCTCTACTGTTCGCAGCATGTCCCCAGGTCAGCGCCCCCTTTCCCGTCCGATTGCTACCGGTGTGGGGATTTTCGTCGTGCTCGCCACAGGCCTCGTCGCGGCACCCGCGCAGGCGGCGGCGACGGTGATCGCGGTCACGACGGCCACCGACGCGCCCCTCACGGCGGGTTGCTCCAGCAGCGTCGCCGGGACGTCGCTGCGGGAGGCGCTGTGCCAGGCGGGCGACACGGCCGAGGCGGTCGTCGAGCTGCCCGCCGGCACGTACGACCTCACGGCGGGCGCACTGACGGTCGACCCGGGCGATGCGCTGGACCTCACGCTGCGCGGGGCGGACCGGGCGACCACGGTCATCGACGGGGGCGGCACGGCGCGCGTGCTCGACGTGGACCCGGCGCTCGTCGGCGGGGTCGACCTCACCGTCGAGCGCGTCACGCTGCGCAACGGCGTCGGGACGCCGGAGACGGGCGGCGGCGGCGCGATCATCGCCGGCAGCGGCGACCCTGACGCGCCCGACTCCCTGACGCTGCGGGACTGCGCGATCACCGGCAACCGCAACACGCCGGGCGGCGGCCTGCCGTCCGACGTCGGCGGTGCCGTCTCCATGGCGGGCGGCTCGCTGCGGGTCGAGCGCTGCACGCTCACCGGCAACACCGCGATCGGCGCCGGGGGCGGCGCCATCGGCTTCACCGGCGTGGACGGCACCGACGAGGTCGTCGTCGTGGACTCGGTCGTGAGCGGCAACGCGGTCGAGGCGTCCGGGGTGCAGAGCACGGTCGGCGGTGCGCTCGACGTCGCCTGGGGCGACCCGACGACCACGATCACCGGCACCCGGTTCGAGGACAACACGCTGCGCACGGGCTCGCGGCCCGCCACGGGGTCGGCCGTGCGCGTGGCGACAGGCACCGCGACGCTCACGGGTCTGGCCGTGACGGGCAACGAGGCCGTCGGGGGGACCGGCTCGACCGCCGCGCTCGACCTGGCCGGGGGCACGCTCAGCGACTCGCGCGTCGTCCTGAACGTCACGGACGTCGACGACGTGCGCACGCGCGCCGGTGTGGCCGGCGCCGACAGCGCCGTGCGCACGTGGTGGGGCTGCAACGACCTCGGCACGACCTGCGACAGCGCCGGCGGTGCCACGACGGCCCCGCACGCGACGGCCACGTTGTCGCTCTCGGACGGCACGGTGAACGCGGGGCAGCTCGTCTCGGCGAACCTCGACCTGACGATGTCCGACGGGTCGAGGCCCACGTCCGCGTTCTTCAGCGCGGTCGCGGGCGCGCCCGTGACGTGGGCGGGTGCCACCTTCCGGTCCACCGTCGACTCCCTCGGCAGCGCCGCGAGCGCGGGCGCGTCGTGGTCGGCCGAGAGCACGACCACCGTCACCGCGTCGCTCGACGGCATGACGGCGAGCGGGCTCATGACCGTCCTGGTCCCGCCCGTCGTCACGACGCAGCCGAGCGATGCCGCGGCACCCGAGGGCGGGTCCGCGACGTTCGTCGCCGCTGCGACCGGCGACCCGGCACCGACGGTCACGTGGCAGCGGCGCGCGGACGCGTCCGCCGACTGGGCGACGGTTGCCGGCGCGACCAGCGGGACCCTCGTCCTTCCCGGTCTCACGCTCGCCGACCACGGCGCCCAGGTCCGCGCGGTGTTCACCAGCACCGCCGGCACGGCCACGACGTCACCGGCCACGCTGTCCGTCGGCTACGGCCCGCAGGACGTCGTCGGCCCCGCGGACGTCACCGGCCTCGCCGGCAGCGACGTCACGTTCACCGCGAGCGCGTCGGGACGGCCCACTCCGACCGTGCAGTGGCAGACCTCGACCGACGGCACCACCTGGACGGACGTCGCGGACGCCACGTCGTGGACGTACACCCGGACGCTCGCCGCGGACGACGACGGCCTCCTCGTGCGCGCGGTCGCGACCGGTGCCACCGGTGACGTGCCGACCTCGCCCGCCAGCGTCACGCTGGAGTCCGCACCGGTCGTCACGACGCAGCCCGCCGACGCCACGGTCGCGATCGGCGACGACGCGGTGTTCACCGTCGCCGGGTCCGGCGCACCGGCTCCCACCGTCAGCTGGTGGCAGCAGACGCCCAGCGGCTGGGAGCGGCTCGCCGAGACCGGCACCACCCTGACGCTCCCCGCGCGGGACCTGAGCCACCACGGCCAGGAGGTCCGGGCCGTCCTGACGAACGTCCACGGTTCGACGGACAGCCGGGTCGCCCAGGTGCTCGTCCCGCACGCGCCGACGATCACCGCGCACCCCGCCGACGTCGAGGGCCGCCTGGGCGAGATCGTCGAGTTCCACGTCGGCGTCACCGGCTACCCGGCGCCGAACGTCGAGTGGCAGGTCTCCTGGGACGGCAGCTACTGGCTCACCACCAAGTGGGGCACCAGCACCGTGTACGGGGGCGCTCTGGGCACCGGCGAGCGTGGCATGCGGGTGCGCGCGGTGGTCTCCGGTGGAGGCGTGACCCTGATCTCGGAGTCCGCGTACGTCACCGTGCTGGCCGACCCGACCGTGACCGCTCCCGCCAGCACGACCGTCACCCTCGGCGAGGACGCCACGTTCACGGTCGAGGCCGGCGGCACCCCCACCCCGACCGTCACCTGGCAGCGCCGGGGCGCGGGCGAGGCGTCGTGGACCGACGCGGGCACCGGGACCTCGCTGGTCCTCGCCGACGTGACACCCGCCGACGACGGCACCCAGGTCCGCGCCGTCGTGACGAACAAGCTGGGCTCCGTCACCAGCGCGACCGCGACCCTCACCGTCCGCTGGGCACCGACCTTCACCCGGCAGCCGGCGGCGGCCACCGTGTACACGGGCCAGGTGGCGACGTTCTCGGCCGCCGGCAACGGCAACCCCACGCCCGTCGTGCAATGGCAGACGTCGACGGACGGGACCACCTGGTCCGACGTCCCCGGGGCGACGTCGTGGACGTACGCACGCACCACGACGACGGCGGACGACGGCCTGCGGGTGCGCGTCGTCGCGACCGGGTGGGCCGGACCGGTGGCGTCGTCGGTGGCGGTCCTCACCGTCGAGCACGGACCGGCGATCACCGCGCAGCCGCAGGACGTGTCGGTCGGCGCCGGCGGCGACGCCGGGTTCGAGGTCGGCGTGACGGGCACGCCCGCGCCGATCGTCCAGTGGGTGACGCGGGCACCGGGGGGCGGGTGGACCGTCGCCGGATCGGGCCGGTCGTTCCTGCTCGAGGGCGTGACGGCCGCCGACAACGGCACGCAGGTCGCCGCGGTGGTGGGCAACACGCACGGCTCGGTGACCAGCACCGTCGCCACCCTGGAGGTGCTCTACAGGGCGACGTTCACGCAGCAGCCGGCCGACGTCACGGGCCTCGCGGACGACACCGTGACGTTCACCGCGGCCGTCGACGCCAACCCCGCGCCGACGCTCACGTGGGAGACGTCCACGGACGGCTCCTCCTGGTCGGCCGTCGCCGGGGCCACCGCGACGACGTACACGCGCACGTTGACCGACGCCGACGACGGCCTGCAGGTCCGCGTCGTGGCGGTCAGCTCGATGGGCCGGACCGTGTCGGACGTGGCGCACGTGACGGTCGAGGCGGCTCCCGTCGTGACCGCGCAGCCCGCGGACGCGACCGTCGACCTCGGCACGTCCGCGACGTTCGAGGTGCAGGTCACCGGACGTCCAGCACCGGACGTGACCTGGCAGACCGAGGTCGACGGCGACTGGGTCGTGGTGCCCGGTGCCACGGGTACGACGCTCGTCGTGCCCGGCACGGACGCCGCCCACGGCACCCGCTACCGGGCGGTGGCGACCAACGCCCGCGGCACGGCGACGAGCGACCCCGCCACGATGCGGGTGCTGCTCGCACCGACCGTCTCCGACCCGGAGGACGTCGCGACGGCCCCCGGCGAGGAGGTCACGTTCACCGTGGACGTCACGGGCCGCCCACTGCCGGACGTGACGTGGGAGGTGTCGTCCGACGGCGCCATGTGGACGACCGTCGGCACGGGCACGGCGCTGCGGCTGACGCCCACGCTCTCCGACGACGGGCTGCTGGTGAGGGCGGTCGCGAGTGCGACGCTCACGTCGGGACCGGTGTCGGCGACGAGCGCGGCGGCCGAGCTCGCCGTCGCGGACGCCCCCGTGGTCATCGACGGGCCGGGGGCGCTGACGACCCTCACGGCGGGGGTCCCCACGACCCTCGCGTGGACGATCCTGGCCGCCGACGCGAGCGCCGCGTGGCACGTCTCGCGCGACGGCGGTGCCACGTGGGCGCCGGTCCCGGTCGGCTGGGTCGTCGATGCGCAGGCCGCGAGAGCCATGGCGCGCGCCGCCGGGCCGGCCGTGCGGACCGTGCACTCGCTGGCCCTCACGCCGGCGATCGCCGACGAGGGCGCACTCGTGCGGCTCACCGTCACGACCGCGGGTGGCACGGCGAGCCCGAGCACCGTGCTCGACGTCGCGGGCGTGCCGGACCCGGGGACGGGCGCCGGGGGACCGGGCGCCGGGGCCCCGGGCGCGGGCGGGTCAGCGGGGAGCGGCGACGCCCCGGGCGGCGCGGCAGGGACGGGCTCCTCGTCCACCGCCCGGCCCGCGGGTGGGGCCGCGCTGTCCAGCACCGGCGCCGAACCCCTGCGGCTGCTCGCGCTCGGTGCGCTGCTCGCCTCCGCGGGTGTCGTGGCCCTCGTCGCGGCGACGCGGCGACGCGGCGCTCGCGCCTGACGGACCTCGGCCGGCGCGTCGTCCCCTACGGCGCGTCGGCCGGCTCCACCCGGAAGACCGGGTGGTCGGCCACGACGGCCTCGAACGCCTCGACGGGCTCGTGGCGGCCGACCCGCACGTGCGGGCGGGTGCCGGGCGCCACCTGCACGATCCGACGGATGACGGGGGCCCGCTCCTCGAGGGGCACCTCGACCAGCCGGACCGGTCGTGCCCGGCCGTGCCGCAGCACGGCACGGCCCCCGGCGGCGCGGACGTTCCACACCCACGCGCACTCACCCAGCATCGACACCAGGTACCAGCGCCCGTCCACGTCGGCCATGCCCAGCGGGAAGCGCGTGAGGTCACCGGTGCGTCGGCCGGGGACCTCGAGCGTCACCCAGCGTCGCGGGGTTAGCCACGTCCCGTGCAGCGCGGCGTAGAAGCGCGCGGCCCGGCGTGCGAAAGCGTCGCCGCGCCCACCTGCGTAGTGCCGCCGCAGACGCGTCGCTTGCCAGCGTTCGAACCGTCCCACCACAGCCCCCTGCCCGTGTCGACGAGCCGATGGTGGCGCGCGTCAGGGCGTGGCACCAGAGCCCAAGGGCCGGTCTCGCGCGGGACGGTCAGATGTCGCCGTTGAAGGGCCGCGTGGGGACCCCGGGGAGCACGCCCTTCTCGTCCGCGCGGCCGGACTCGTCCTCCGGGGTGTCGACCTCCGGGTCGTCCGGTGCGGGCGGGGCCTGGGGCGCGGTCGTGTCGACGGGGTCCGGGACCTCGTCGGGCGTGGGGGTGACGTTGTCGTCGGGGACGGACATCGGTGGCCTCCCTCTCATCGGTGGCTCGATGGTGGCACGACGTCCCCGCGCCCGCGCGCTGGGCGACCGGCGCCCGCGGGCGGCCGACCACTGCCCGTCGTCAGGCGAGCAGGCGCGCGATCACACGGGCCCCCGCCGCGGGCGTGATGTGCTCCGGCCCCAGCAGCCGTGCGCCGAGCGGCGCGACGTTCAGCAGCGCGACGACACCGAGCGTCGTGTCGCGGTCGTCCTGCGTGATGCCGGGCGCCGACTCGCGGCCCTCGCGGGCGTCCCGTGCGCGGCGCAGGTCGGCGACGTGCTCGACGAGCGCGTCGAAGGCGCGCGCGTAGAACCCGGCGAGCTCGTCGGCGTCCTCGGGGTGGCGCAGCGCGTACGCGAGCAGCTCGACCGCGAGCAGCAGGCGCGGGTCGTCGGAGGACAGCGCGAGCGCGTCGGTGAGGGCGCCGACGTCGACGCCGGCAGGCCCGACGCCGGGCACCGTGTGCTGCGACGGGTCGCCCTCCTCACCGAGGCGGGCGCGTGCGACGGCGAGGAAGAGCTCGCGCTTGGACCCGAAGTGCGCGTAGACGGCGCCCTTGGTGTACCCGGCCTCGGCGGCGACGTCGTCGACGGACGCGCCCTCGAAGCCGCGGGCCGCGAACACGCGCGCGGCGGCGTCGAGCAGGTCGGCCCGCGTGCGGTCGACCTTGCGCCGACGGCGCTGGTCCCGCGTGCGGGCGTCGTCCGCGATGGATCCGGTGGCGTCCGCCAGCTCCCGGGCGGCCTCGCGCAGCCCTTCCGCGACGGCGTCCGTCACCTCCGGCAGCAGACGTTCGGCCTGGGAGCCGAGAGCGCGCGTCAGCTGTGCTGCCGCGTCGGCGAGGGCGCGGCTGGCGGCGCTGAGGCGGTCACGGTCGTCGGCCATGGCCCCCACGATACGCCGAGCTCATACCGAAGGGTTGATACCGACGGGTATACCGACGTACTGTGCAGCATGTACCGATCGGTATCTGACTGGAGGACGAGATGACCGGGCAGGACGTGCTCACGGTCCGCGGGCTGCGCAAGCGGTACCGCGGACGACGCGGTGTGCAGGCGAACGACGGCATCGACCTCGATGTCGCCCCAGGTCAGGTGGTAGGGCTGCTCGGCCACAACGGCGCGGGCAAGACGACGCTCGTGCACCAGGTCGTCGGGCTCGTGCGGCCGGACGAGGGCACCATCACCGTCACCGGCCACGACGCGGTGGCCCACCCCGAGCACGCGCGCCGCCTCGTCTCCATCCAGGCGCAGGCCAACGTGCCGATCAGCGGCCTGACGCCCCGGCGCGCCATCGAGCTCGTCGGCCGCATCCGCGGCGCGTCCCCCGCCGACGTGCGCCGCCGCGCCACGGACCTGCTCGACGCCCTCGACCTCGGCGCCTGGGCCGACACCCCGGCCGAGAAGGTGTCGGGCGGCGTCGCCCGGCTCACCGCGTTCGCCATGACCACCGTCGTCCCCGGGCGCCTGGTCGTCCTCGACGAGCCCACCAACGACGTCGACCCCGTGCGCCGCCGGCTGCTCTGGCAGCAGATCCGCGGCCTGGCCGACGCCGGTCACGGCGTCCTGCTCGTCACGCACAACGTCCGCGAGGCCGAGCGTGTCGTCGACCACCTCGCGATCCTCGACCGCGGCGTCGTCCTGGCCGCGGACACCCCGAGCGGGCTCACCGCGCGGCTGCGCGGCGCCCTCACCCTCGAGGTCGACACCGTGCCCGGCGTGCCCGTGCGCTGGCACGCCGCCGCCCGCGACGCCGCGGCCGGCCACCTGCGCGCGACCGCCACCGTCCCGTCCGACGCGGCGGCCGACGTCGTGCGCTGGGCGCAGGACGAGGTCGAGGCCGGGCGGCTCGAGCGCTACGCGCTGACCCCCGCGTCGCTCGAGGACGTGTACGTGCAGCTCGTCGGCGAGCCCGTCGACGTCACCGAGGAGGCACCGGCAGCATGACGACCCTGACCGCCCCCGCGCCGACGCGCACCGACGGCCTGCGGCAGACCCTGCTGCTCGCGCAGTGGCAGCTGCGCCGGCAGTCGCAGTACCTGCCGCTCATGGTCGTCGTGCAGGTGTTCATGGCCGTCGCCACCGTCGTCGGCTACGGGCTGCTCGTCGGGGACCCGGACCCCGTCACCGCCCTGTTCCTGGCCACGGGCGCGCCGACCATCACACTGATCACCGTCGGGCTGGTGATGGTGCCGCAGATGGTCGGGCAGTCGCGCATCGAGGGCTCGCTCGACTGGATGCGGACCCTGCCCGTGCCACGCATCGCGTTCCTGCTGTCCGACCTGCTGGTGTGGACCCTCATCGCCCTGCCCGGCATGGCCCTCGGCGTGCTCGCCGGGGTGCTGCGCTTCGACGTCGACCTGTCGATCGCGCCGTGGTTCCTGCCCGCGACCGTGCTGGTCTCGCTGACCGCCTCGGCCGTCGGCTACGCGATGGCGACGGTCCTGCCGCCGCAGCTCGCCATGCTGCTCACGCAGGCGCTCGTCTTCATCGTCCTGCTGTTCTCCCCCGTGTCCTACCCCGCCGAGCGCATGCCCGCGTGGCTGCAGACCGCGCACGAGTGGCTGCCGATCGAGCCGATGGCCCAGCTGGTGCGTGCCGGGCTCGCGCAGGAGACGTTCGCGATGCCGACCCGCTCGCTCGTCGTGCTGCTCGCGTGGGCCGCCGCCTCGCTCGCGGGCGCTGCGGTCGCCCTGCGGCGCCGCGCGTGACACGACGGGCCTGACACGACGGGCCTGACACGACGGGTCTGACACGACGGTGGCGCCCGCGTGGGCGCCACCGTCGTCGGCCGGAGTCGTCAGGCCGACCTGTCAGGCGAAGCCGGTGCTGGCCCGGTTGCCGGGGACGGGCAGGATCGTCCCCTGGTCAGCGGGCTGCCGGGTCGCGTCCTGGTCCTCGTCCGGCGCCGGGTCGGCCTCGGGGGCCGTCGCGGTGACGGGGTCGGGGAACGCGTCGGGCGTCTCGGCGGTGGTGTCGTCGGGCGTCGGGGTGGCGGTGTCGTCGGGAACGGACATCGGTGACCTCCCTGTCGTCGGGGACACGAGCGTCACACACCCGCCGCCATCCCGCGAGAGCGAGAAATCCGGGACTCCTGTGCCCGGATTCCTCTGCCTCACGGGCACCGGAGGGGGACGCGGGTCATCCCTGCGGCGTATGCCCCCGGCCTGCGCAGATGCGCCTTGCGGGCGTCCCCGTGGCGCGGCGCTCTCCGTACGTTCGAGTCACACCCGAACGAGGAGGACGCATGATCGAGGCCATCGGTCTGACGAAGAGGTACGGCGACAAGACGGTCGTCGACCACATGGACTTCACCGTCCAGCCCGGCAAGGTCACCGGCTTCCTGGGCCCCAACGGCGCCGGCAAGTCGACGACGATGCGCATGGTCGTCGGGCTCGACCGGCCCAGCGCCGGCAGCGTCACCGTCAACGGCAAGCCGTACGCGCAGCACCGCGCGCCGCTCGGCGAGGTCGGCGTGCTGCTCGACGCCAAGGCCGTGCACGGCGGCCGGTCGGCGCGCGAGCACCTGCTGGCGCAGGCCACGACGCACGGCATCGGCAAGCGCCGCGTCGAGGAGGTCATGGAGCTCACGGGCCTGACGTCGGTCGCCCGCCAGCGCGCCGGACGCTTCTCGCTCGGCATGGGGCAGCGCCTGGGCATCGCCGCGGCCCTGCTGGGCGACCCGCAGACGCTCATCCTCGACGAGCCGGTCAACGGCCTGGACCCCGAGGGCGTCCTGTGGGTCCGCACCCTGCTGCGCGGCCTGGCCGCCGAGGGACGCACCGTCTTCCTCTCGTCGCACCTGATGTCGGAGATGGCGCTCACGGCCGACCACCTCATCGTCATCGGGCGCGGCCGGATCGTCGCGGACGCCCCGGTCGCAGACGTCGTCGCGCTGGCCGGCAAGCCCGCCGTGCGCGTCCGCACGCCCGACGTCCGCCGCCTCGCCGCGCTGCTCGCCACGCAGCCCGGCATCGAGCTCGCGTCCACCGGCCCCGACGTCCTCGACGTCACCGGCACGACTGCCCCGGAGGTCGCGGCGCTCGCCGCGAGCGCCGGGATCGTCCTCCACGAGCTCGCCCCCGTGCAGGCCTCCCTCGAGGACGCGTACCTGCAGCTCACCGGCGACTCCGTCGAGTACCGCTCGACGGCCGCCGACGCCACCACCCGCCCCGTCGCAGGAGCCCACCGATGACCACCGCCACGCCCTCCACGTCCCTGCCCGCCAGCCGCACGCGGCCCCGCACCGTCGTGCAGCCCGTGAGCTTCGGCCGCCTCGTCGCCTCCGAGTGGGTCAAGATCCGCTCGCTGCGCTCGACGTGGTGGACCGCCCTGCTCGCCGTCGCGTTCTTCCCCCTGATGGGTGCGATGCGAGCCTCGAGCGTCTCCGGCATCGCGGACGACGCCCCGGACGACTGGTTCGTCGGGCCCGTGTACGCGATCTCCGGGCTCACGCTCACCCAGCTCGTGCTGTCCGGGCTCGCGGTCGTCGTCATCACCGCCGAGTACCGCACGGGCCAGATCCGCTCGACCCTCGCGGCGGCGCCCACCCGTGTGCCGGTGCTGCTCGCCAAGCTCGTCGTCGTCGTCGGGCTCGTGCTCGCCACGGGCCTCGTCGGGTCCCTCGCGGGCTGGGCGTCCGTCGCACCGTGGTTCGAGAAGCTGCAGATGACGGTCGACCTCGCGAACCCCGAGCACCTGCGGATCATGCTGGGCGTGCCGCTGTACCTGGCCGCCATGGCAGCCCTCGCGTACGGCATCGGCGCGATCCTGCGGAGCTCGGCCGCGGGCATCGCGACCGTGCTCGGCCTCGTCTTCGTCATCGAGCCCGCGTTCGCCTACATCCCGTGGAAGCCGGTGCAGGACCTCGCCACGCTCCTGCCGTCGGCCGCGGGCGGGCGCCTCATCACCCACGACGCCACCGGCTCCGTGCTCTCGGGCTCGCAGGGCACCGCGCTCGGCCCCTGGGAGGGCTACGGCGTGCTGGTCGCGTGGGCCGTCGCCGCGGTCGTCGTCGGTGCGGTGCTGCTGCGCCGTCGGGACGCCTGAGCCGTGACCTGGGAGGATGCGCAGGTGACTGACACGACGACCACCGAGGGCCGGGCCGCAGGGCTCGGCCCTCGGGGGTCGGTCACGGCAAGCACGCACGGCCGCTCGCCGCGCCCCGTGGGGCGCGTGCGGGCCCGGCTGCGGACGATGACCAGCGCCACCGCCCGCACGTGGTGGCGGGCGCTGGCGTCCATGGCGCTCGTCGTCGCGTTCGTCGCGTGGGGCGTCATGACGGCGTTCGGCGCCGAGTCGATGTACCTGCTCAGCCGGTACGTCGGCCAGCAGCAGACCGACACCATGGCGTTCGCATCGGTGCTGCTCACCCTGGTGGGCGCGGGCGTGCTGCTCGCGCGCCACCGCCGGCCGGAGCTGGTCGCCGCCGTCCTCGCGGCGCTCGCGATCGCGACGCTCGTCGTCGCCGGGGCGACCAACGGGTACGAGCTCGCGCTCGCGGCCGCGCTGTTCGCGCTCGCAGCCGCCCGCCCGCCCCGCACGACGTGGGTCGTGGCCCTGGCCGTCGTCGTGCCGGTGCTCGTCACCGCACGCGTCGCGCCGCGCGTGGGTCTCGTCGGGTCCCTCGCCGCGGGCGACGCACCGGGTGCGGTCGACGCGGTCTCCCGGTTCCGGCTGCCCGGGTTCCTCGCCGACGTGCTGCCGCCGTCGTGGATCGTCACCGCGCTGCCGCTGGTGGTGCTCGCGCTGTTCGGCATCGCGTTCGGCACCCTCGTGCGCACCGCCCGGCTCCGCGCCGCCGCGCTCGCGGAGGCCGCCGCGGCGCGCGCCGCCGAGGAGGAGCACCGTGCCCACGTCCTGCAGGCCGACGAGCGCGCCCGCGTGGCCCGCGAGATGCACGACGTCATCGCGCACTCCATCACCGTGATGATCGCGCTGGGCGGTGGCGCCGCCGCGGCGATGGACCGGTCGCCCGACCAGGCGCGGCGCGCGCTCGACGAGCTCGTCGACACCGGCCGCGGTGCGCTCGGGGACGTACGACGGATCCTCGGCGTGCTGCACGCGCCGGACGACACGCAGGCTGCTGACGGTCCGGGACGCGCCGTCGCCCTCGCACACCCGGCCGGCTCGGCGGCGGGCGACGACGCGTCGGCCGGTGACGTGCCGATGGCGCCGCAGCCGGGTGTCGAGGACCTCGACCGCCTCGTCGAGCGGTTCCGCACCGCCGGGCTGCCCGTGCGGACCGCGGGACTCGCGGTGGCCGGGCTCGAGGGCCTCGACGCCACCGTCCAGCTCGCCGTGTTCCGCATCGTGCAGGAGTCCCTCACCAACACCCTGCGGCACGCGCCGGGCACCGCGTCCGTCGACGTCGCCGTGCGGCAGCTCGACGACGCGATCGAGGTCGTCGTCGCGGACCGCGGCCCTGGCGACGAGGACCGCTCCACCACCGCACCGGTCCCGGGGTCGGGGCGCGGGATCGCCGGCATGACCGGACGGGTCGCCGCCTTCGGTGGGACGCTCGAGGCCGGCCCGCACCTCGGCGGGTGGCGCGTGCGCGCGGTCCTGCCGCAGCCCGGCGGCACGACGGGCGCGACGACGGGCGCGACGCCCCGCGTCGAGCGAGCCGTGCCGGCGACGAACGAAGGAGAGGCATGATCCGCGTCCTGCTGGTCGACGACCAGGCGCTCATCCGCATGGGGTTCCGGCTGCTGATCGACAGCACCGAGGACCTCGAGGTCGTCGGGGAGGCGCAGGACGGGCAGTCCGCGATCGAGCAGGTGGCCGCGCTGCGTCCCGACGTCGTCCTCATGGACGTGCGTATGCCGGGCGTCAACGGCATCGACGCGACCGCGCGCATCGTCGAGACGCACCCCGAGACGCGCGTGCTCGTGCTCACGACGTTCGACCTCGACGAGTACGCGTTCGCGGCCCTGCGCGCCGGGGCCAGCGGGTTCCTGCTGAAGGACGCCGCCCCGGCCGAGCTGGCCGCTGCCGTGCGGACCGTCGCGTCCGGTGAGGCCGTGGTGTCCGCGCGCATCACGCGCCGCATGCTCGAGCTGTTCGCGGGGCACCTGCCCGCCGGCGGGGCCGTCGCCGACCCCGACGCCCCGCACCCCCGCCTCGCCGACCTCACGCCCCGTGAGGTCGAGGTGCTGCGGGAGGTCGCCGAGGGGCTGTCCAACGCGGAGATCGCCGGGCGCCTGTTCCTGTCGGAGGCGACCGTGAAGACGCACGTCGGACGCATCCTCGCCAAGCTCGGGGTGCGGGACCGGGTGCAGGCGGTCGTGGTCGCGTACGAGACGGGGCTGGTGCGGGTGGGCGGGTGAGGTTAGGCCGCGGGTGAAGACTCCTGGCCGATCTGGTCGCTAGTGTCCGATATGCGCGGATACGCGGGTGGCGACGGCGAGGGGGCCTCATGCCAGCGAAGAAGCTCAACCCACCGCCCGGTTGGCCCGCACCCCGGCCGGGGTGGGCACCACCGGCGGACTGGAAGCCCGACCCGTCCTGGCCGGCCCCTCCGGAGGGCTGGCAACTCTGGGTCGAGGCACCCGCGCGGCAACGCCGATGGCTGATGCCCACCGTCGCCGGGGCCGCACTGCTTCTGGGTCTGATCCTCGGGTCGACGTCGGGCGCCGCGGCGGGCAACGACCGGGCGGCTGCCGACCGGACGACGATCGAGGAACTGACGACGGACGTCGACACGCTCGACGGTGAGCTGCTGGGCGTACAGGGCGAGCTCGCCTCCACGGAGGCCGAGCTCACGTCGGCGCTGGCGCAGGTGGCAGAGCTGGACCGCCGGTCCGCCGACCTGGCCGCGCTCGAGACCGCGCTCGCCGCCCGGCAGCAGGAGCTCGACACACGGCAGGCCCAGCTCGATGCCCGTTCCGGTGACCTCGACACGCGCGAGGCCTCGGTCGCGGCATCGGAGGCTCGCACGGGCTCGACCGGGGCATCGGGGGCGTCGTCGGGCAGCTCGTCGGCCACCGGGGAGGGCTCGGCACCGGCGGGCGGCTCGGTCTACTACGAGAACTGCGACGCCGCGCGCGCCGCCGGTGCCGCACCGGTGCGCCGTGGTCAACCGGGCTACGCCTCGCACCTCGACCGGGACGACGACGGGGTCGGCTGCGAGTAGCCCTGCTGGGAGCGGCGTCGGATCTCCGTGCGCTGCCTACCTCAAGGCCGACCGCCGGTACCGAAGCGCGTCACCGCATGCGCTCGGCGTCCGCGGGTCGGCGCGAGCTCACTCCTCGTCGAGCGGAGGGATCGGCACGGCGCGGTCGAAGCGCGCGCCCGCCGGGTTGCTCGGCAGCAGCATGAACACGATGCCGACGAGCACGAGCCCGGGGACGAGGCACATCAGGAGCAGCCAGCCGGACAGGTTCGCGTCGTGCATGCGTCGGACTGCCAGGGCGATGCCGGGGATGAGGAGCAGGAGCCAGGCCAGGGCGGCCAGGCCGAGCACGATCCCCATCACCCAGCCGAAGGCGGTCGAGTCGTCGCCGACGATGCTGCCGGTCACGCCTGCGACCACCGCCGCGACGACGCCGGCACCCACCTCGACCAGCAGGTAGAACAGCGCGACCCACCAGTACTCGCTGCGGCTCGCCCGGCCGCTGAACACGGTGTAGCGACGCACCAGGCGGCGGACCGCCTGGGGGAACGTCGCGCCGGGGAGCGGTGAGTCGTCGAAGAGGTCGTCGGGCAGGTCCGTCGTCACCGGTCCGTAGTTCTCCGTCACGGTCCGTGAGCCTAGGCCGCGAGCGCGCGCCCCGTCCTTGATTTCCACAGGATGCCCCCGGACGGCTCCTCCTGATGCGCGGCACCTCGCACCTGTGGATGACGTCGCCGCGTGCCCGGATTGATCCGATACGTTCCCCCGCCATGGGGCACCTGCGGCTGAGCACCGACGAGCTGATCGCCGTCGGCACCGACCTGCGCACCGTGGCGCGCGAGCTCGAGGACGCCGACGCGACCAGCGACACCGTCGCCGAGGCCGTCGGGCACGCCGGCCTGGCCGGCAAGGTCCGGGACCTCGCGCACGGCTGGGACGACCACCGCGCCGAGATGCTCGAGGAGATCGCCCGCCTCGCCGACGCGTGCACCGGCATCGGCGACAACTTCGAGCGCATCGACACCGAGTTCGCCGCAGCGCTGCGCGGTGACGTGTGAGCCGGCCGTACTCCTGGTACCCGTTGGCGACCAGCGACCCCGTCCCCGGCGACCCTGCTGTCGTCCGCGCCGGTGGCGACCACTACCGCCAGGTCGCCACCGCCATCGGCGATGCCGAGCGCGTCCTGCGCGCACTGGTGGACGCCCAGGACGCGGTCTCGGAAGCGGTCGACGCGATCCGGGACCGCACGCACGCCGTCGCCGACCGCATCCGCCGAGCGCACGCCCGGTACGACGCCGCCGGGGACGCCCTGGTGCGGTACTCCCGCCAGCTCGACCTCGCCCAGACCCAGTCCCTCGACGCCCTGCACACCGCCCAGTCGGCCCAGCACTCGTTGGACCTCGCCGAGGACGCCGTCCGCCGCTCGCGGATCCTGCTCGAGGACGCCATCGACCTCGGCGAGGACACCACGACCCAGCAGCACGCCCTCACCACGGCCCGCACGGAACGCTCCGACGCCGAGATCGACCTCGCGCGCGCCCGGCTCGCCCTCGCCGAAGCCGTCGAACGCCGCGACACCGCCGCCGCACAGGCCATGGACGAGCTCGACACCGGTATGGACGACACGCTCCACGACGGGTGGTGGGAGGACTGGGGCGCGGACGTCGCGCAGGTGGTGTCGACGTGGGCGGGGAACATCGCGACGGGAGCCGGGGTGCTGTCGTTGGTGCTCGGCTGGGTGCCGTTCATCGGCCAGATCATCATCGCCGTGTCGGTAGTGGCAGGCGCCGTCGCGCTCGTCGCGGACCTCGCCCTCGCCCTGAAGAGCGGCGACGGGAAGGACTGGTTCAACGTCGTCATGGGGGTCGTGGGGCTCGCGTCCTTCGGAGCGAGCAGGCTGCTCGCGCGATCAGTCGACGCGTTCGAGGTCTCGGCGAGAACAGCGTCGTCCCAGGCCGCCACCCAGGTACCACGGGGACTGCTCGGCCGACTACTGGTGGGGCTGGAGCTGGGGCCGACGACGCAGGCTGTGAGGGGCGCCGCGGAAGTCGATGCCTTCGCGCGTGGTGCTGGCAGGACCGACCGCCTCACGACCGCCGCGCGCGAGGTGATGTCCCTGCACGGGTGGGACCGGGTCCTGGCAATGGCAGGACACAGCGGCCTGGTACGACAGACCAACCTGCTCCGCGAACAGCTGTGGGATGCGTTCCCCTTCCGCCCCCGCGCATTCCTGACGCTCCTCGGGCCAACGGTTCGGGGCGCCGCCCTCGAAGGAGCTGCGACGGTTCAGTACCTGGGTGACGCCGCGCTCGCGATGACCTCGGTGACGAAGCTCGTCGGCGAGGCGGTGACCGGTCCTCCAGCCGCCGCCGGCACGAGGCTGAGCCTGTGAGACGCCCGAGGCACGTCGTCGTGCCGCTGACAGGAGAAGACGCATGGCCGCACTAGCGACGGTGAGGTGGGCACTGCCGCAGGACTGGCTCGGCTGGGCGCACGGTGATCGCGCTGAGGCAGAGCGGCGATCGCCGCTGCACGGCGACGACGGTGTGCGTCGCGGCGTCGTCGCGGCCGTGCGGAGCTTCGAGGACATGATCTCCACCGAGCTGCCCGGAACTGCGTGCGCCGCATTGTGGTTCCCGGAACCTGCAGATCCCACCCCGCATGCCTCGGCCGTGTTGCGGAGCTTCTCCCTACCCCGGTCCGATGAGCCGCGGCTCGAGCGCGTGCTCGAACGCGCTCGCGCCGACATCCCTCTACCGCCCGGCGTCCGGCTCCTCGATGTGGCCGCCCTGCCATCACAGGTCGCAGCCGGCGACGCAGTGCTCCAGATCGTCGACACCGCCCCGCGTTTCCGTCGACGGGTCAACCGGGAGTGGTCGTGGTTCATCCTGCCGCCGGACACGGAGGATCTGGTCCTCGTCCACGTCGAGTCCTCCTCGATCGCCCACTTCGACCAGCTCGCTGACATGTCCACGGACATCGCGAACGCCGTCGAGGTCACCCTGGAGTCACCATGAGCGGGGTCGTCGACGGGACCGTCGCCGTCCTCCTCCCCGACGACTGGGCCGTCCTCGACCTCGAGGACGACGCCGCACGCACCGCCTGCGTCGAGGACCTGGTCGCGCGTCAGCTGAGCGGGGCGCCGGACCTCGCGCCGTTGCGCGCCGCGATGCGGCAGGAGCTGCTGCGGAGCACAGAACGGGCCGCTCGCGCGGGCGGTGTGCTCATGGCATTGGCCGTCGGCACCGGTGGCGCCCCGCCCGTGCCCGCGTCCCTCACGGTGTACCGGGTCCCGGGGAGCCTCGACGCCCGGGGACGCGCCGCCATGACCAGCGTGCTCGCGAGCGACGAGCCAGGGCACACGCTCGACCTCGGCGAGGGTCCGGCCGGCACGGTGCTGCGGCGCGTGCGGCCGACGGGCGCGTCGTCCGGCCTCACCGGCGACCGCGAGGTCCCCGCCCTCGTCGCCGACTACTGGGTCGAGCCGACGCCCGGCGCCCAGCTCGTCTACCTCGTCTTCTCCAGCCCGCTCGTCGACCTGCGCGACGAGCTCCTCGGACTGTTCGACACCGTCGTGTCGTCCGTCCGCGTGCTCCAGCCCGCCACGCCCCACACCCCCCAGGAGGACATGTGAACCGGCAGTCGACCAGCCGCACCCTGCAGATCGTGGGCGTGCTCATCCTCGTGGTGCTCGCGTGGCGCCGGGCCCTGACGTCCGACGGGCCGTGGTGGCCGTCGGTGCTCGCCACGGTCGTGCTCGTCGCCGCCATCGTGGCGGGGGTGTGGTGGTGGTCCCGACGCGACGACGGGAAGCGGCGTCGCACCGTCGCCGCGCGGCCCGGGTGGCACACGCAAGCGGTGTGGGCGGAGGAGACGCTCGGGGCGTCGCTGGCCCAGCTCGGTGCGTCGGTCGGCAAGGTGCGAGGCGGCACGCGGTTGACGTTCGCGTGGTCGGCGTCCGGCGTCGAGGTCTGGCGCGGCGACGCCGTGCTGCTGAGCCGGCCGTGGTCGCAGGTATGGACGATCACGGCCACGACCGGGCGCGCGGCGTCGACCGGCAACCCGGCGGTCGAGCTCGTGACGCGGGAGTCCGTCCGGATCGTGCTCGTGCCGACACGGCGGCCCGACGGCGGGATGCTGCCCGCGAGCCCGAGCCAGGTGGACGCCCTGGTCGGCGAGCTGCGCGCGGCGCGGGAGGCGGCCGGGTCGGCGGCGACGACCTCCCAGGACGGGGTGGCGTGACGGCCGCGGACCGACGGCCGGCAGGGCCGCGGGCGCGCGTGCGTGATCGAATGGGGCAGGATCCGTCGGATGTGCGCGGCCCCTCCACGGGCGCCGACCTCAACACGTCCACCCGACCTGCCGATCGGTGAACACATGACCTTGCCCCCGGACGACCTGCCGCGCTCCCCCACGGGACGGCTGCCGCGGTGGGTCGCCGACGAGGCCGCGGGCAGCGAGATCCCCCCTCCGCCGCCGGCCGAGTGGAGCGGGTCCGCGTACGCCGGCCCGCCGCCCGGCCGCGGCCGGCGCAGCCTCGTGACGCGTCTCGCGGTCGTCGTCGCGGTCGCGGTGCTCGGCTGGTGGCTGGCCACCACGGTGCTGCCGGGGTTCCTGCGGGAGGCCGACGCTCCGTTCCTCGACGGTGTCGTGGCCGGTCGCGTCCCGGACCCCTCGCCCGAGGTCGCCGCACTGGCGGACGAGATGTACCTCACCCAGGAGGGCCGCGACCTGCTCTACATGGCGGAGCCGGAGCTGCTGGGTGCCGAGGAGTTCGCCGGTCGCTGCGACCGCGGCGACTCCGGTGCGGCAGGCACGGCCGGTGCCGTCGGGTGCTACCACAGCACCGCCGGCGGCATCGAGACGGGCGGCCGCATCGTCATCTACACGCCCGCGGACCCGCGGCTGCGCGGGTTCGTCGTCGAGACCGCCGCACACGAGCTGCTGCACGCCGCCTGGACCGAGCTCACGAGCGACGAGCGCGACGCGGCGACGACGTCCCTGGCGACGGTCCTGGCCGGCATCGACCCTGCCGACGACATCCACACCCAGATCTCGGGGTCCGTCGGGACCGAGCCGGCCAACCGGCCGACCGAGCTGTTCTCCTACATCGGCACGCAGATCTGGCAGGAGGGCGGGCTGGACCCCGCCCTCGAGGCGCTGTACGGGCGGTTCATCGCCGACCGCCAGGCGCTGGTGGGCGTCCACAAGGCGTTCGAGGGGCAGATCGACACGATGACCGCCGAGCTCACCACCGCGCAGCAGGCGCTCGCGCAACGGCAGTACGACCAGTCGCTCGCCGCCGCGCAGCTCGAGGCCGACATCGCCAGCCTCGCGCAGTACCGCGGCACCATCGAGCAGGAGGAGGCGCGGCTCGCCGCCCTGCCCGCGTCCGAGCGTGCCCGTTCGCTGCTGTCGTGGACGTGGCGCGACGGCACCCCCCTGCCCGAGGCTCCCGCCGCCGAGCTCATCGCCGACGCCCGCGCGCTGCTGGCGCGCGACGAGGCGGAGATCGCCACGCGCGGCGCGGCGATCCAGGCCACTGCCGCGGAGGTCGCCGCCGAGCAGGCCCGGGTCGAGGCGATGAAGACGGAGCTGGAGGCGCTGTTCGCCCAGCTGAACCCGACGGGCAGCTGAACCCGACGGGGAGCTGAACCCGACGGGGAGCTGAGGCCCGGCGGGGAGCTGAGGCGCGGCGGCGCTGTGCCCGTGGGCCGGTGCCGGGTCGACCGGCTCGTCGGACCTCCCCGCTACAGTCCGGAGGGCCTCGGCGGCGCCCTTCAGGACCGGCCGACGCGTGCCGACATGGACATGTCGGGCTGCGGACGCGCCCGACGACCGAGAGGACGCCTGTGAACGACGGGGACCACCACGGCGACGTGGACGCGGCGGCCGGCGCGACCATCTCGATCACGGCTCTCCCCGTCCTCAGCTACGCGATGGCCCACAGCCGCATCGGCGTCATCGACGAGGTCACGGTGACCGGCGTCGCCGCGGACTCGCGCGGCGCGTCGCTCGAGGTCGACGTCGTGTGCGCGAGCGGGTCCCTCGGCGGGCCGAAGGTGCACCTCCTCGACCTGGCCGCGGGGCAACCGACGATGCTGCGGGCCGTCGACCTGGTCCTGGACCCGGGGCGCATGCTCGCGGTCGACGAGCAGCAGCCCGGACGGATCCGCACGGTGCTGCGCGACGCGGCCGGGGTGGTGCTCGCCACCGGGTCCGTCGATGTGCAGGTCCTCGCGTCCCACCAGTGGATGGCCCGGCCCGCGCACCTCGCGCTCGAGATGCTCGCCGCGCACGTCCAGCCCAACGCGGCCGCGATCGCACCGCTCCTGGTCGAGGCGTCGGACCTGCTGCGCGCGTCCACGGGACGCTCCGCGCTCGACGGCTACCAGTCGGAGGACCCCGAGCGCGTCGACGCCATCGCCGCGTCCGTCTACGACGCGATCCGGGCGCGCGACGTGCGGTACGCCGAGCCGCCCGCGTCGTGGGGCGACGTGGGTCAGAAGGTCCGGACGCCGGCCGAGGTGCTCGAGGGGCGCCTCGGCACCTGCCTCGACACGACGGTGACGTACGCGGCCGCGCTCGAGCAGGCGGGGATCAACCCGACGCTGTGGCTGTTCGCGGGGCACGTGGTCGTCGGGTACTGGCGGCAGGACACGACCCTCGGCATGGTCGCGACGTCCGAGGTCGCGGACCTGATCAACCTCGTGGACCTGGGCCTCGTCGGGCTCGTCGAGACGACGGCGCTGACGGGAGGCGTCGAGTCGCAGCCGTTCGAGGTGGCGCGACGGGCCGGGCGGAGCAAGCTCGCGCGGGACCTCGCCGACGCCGTGGGCGTCACGGACGTCCGCCAGGCGCGGCTCGCGGGGATCCTCCCGCTGCCCAGCCGTTCGGTGGGGGCCGACGGGCAGGTCGTCGTCCACGAGTACACGCCCGGCGCCGGGCCGACCATCGAGGCGTACCGCGGGTCCCCGTCGGAGCGCGCCGGGGACGACCGCCGCGACGTGCCCGCGCGCGTCGGCCGGTGGAAGAACTCCCTGCTCGACCTGAGCCTGCGCAACCGGCTCATCCACTACACGGACCGGGCGGGGTTCCGCCTCGAGGTCCCGGGCGAGGCGCTCGGGCGGCTCGAGGACCAGATCAGCGCCAACGTGCCGATCCGGCTCGTGGCCTCCGACGTCGTCGCGGAGGTCGACGCCGCGCGCGGTATCCGCTACGGCCGGGACCTGCCCGAGGAGACGCGCGAGCTCCTCCTGGCGGACAAGCGCTCCGCGTACATCGACATCACGTCCGCGTCGTACACGAGCAAGCTGCGGTACCTGACGTACAAGGCGAGGACGATCGTCCAGGAGACGGGGTCGAACAACCTCTACCTCGCGTTCGGCATGCTCAGCTGGCGGTTCAACGACCGGGACCTGCGCTCCCCGCTCGTGCTGGTGCCGGTGCACCTGTCCACGACGAGCCGCGGGCAGGCGTACCGCATCCGCGTCGACGAGGCGGGCGCGTCGACGCCCAACTACTGCCTGCTGGAGAAGCTGCGCGTCTCGTTCGGGCTGGAGATCCCGGGCCTGGCCGAACCGGGTGAGGACGCGTCGGGCATCGACCTGGCGGCGGCGTTCGACGCGGTGCGGCGCGCGATCGCGGTGGCCGGCCTGCCGTTCCGCGTCGAGGAGACGGTCGACCTCGCGATCCTGCAGTTCGCGAAGTTCCCGCTGTGGAAGGACCTCGACCAGCACTGGGAGACGCTCACGCAGAACCCGCTGGTGCGGCACCTCGTGCACACGCCGCTCGACGCGTTCGCCGACCCGACTCCCCCGCCGCAGGACGTCGACCTCGACCTGCTCGACGCCGCCGTCCCCGTGCCGGCGGACAGCTCGCAGCTCGAGGCCGTCGCCGACGCCGTCGCGGGCCGGACGTTCGTGCTCGAGGGCCCACCGGGGACGGGCAAGTCGCAGACGATCACCAACCTCCTGGCGCGCTCGCTGGCCGAGGGGCGGCGCGTGCTGTTCGTCGCCGAGAAGCGCGCGGCGCTGGACGTCGTCAAGACGCGGCTCGAGGCTGTCGGCCTGGGGCACCTGTCGCTGGACCTGCACGACAAGGGCGCGCGCCCGGCGGCCGTCCGCGCGCAGCTCCGCGCCGCGCTCGCGCTGCACGCGACGCCGGACCTCGACGCGCTGCGGGCCGGCTCGGAGACCGCGTCCGCCGCCCGCCGACGCCTCGCCACGTACGCGGCCCGGCTGCACGAGCAGAACGCCGCCGGGCACTCCCTGTACTCGGCGCGCAGCTTCGAGCTCGCGTCCGACCCGGCCATCACGCCGCTGGACGTGCCCGCCACGCTCGTCGCCGGCGGGACACCCGAGCAGCTCGCGGAGATCCGGGGCGTCCTGCGTGACCTGCCCGACGTCGCCGACCTGGCCCGGCCCCGCCCGCGGCACCCGTGGCGGTTCGTGGACGTGCGGCCGGACGGCCCGTTCGACGTGGGTCGGGTGCACGCCGCGGCGCAGCGTCTCGACGCGGCGATAGCGGATGCGCAGGCGCACGGTCTGGACCTGCCCCGGCTCGGCCGGCTGCGCTCGGCGCAGGACGCGGCGACGTGGGCCCGGCTCGCCGACGCGCCCCGGTACCCGCTCGCGACCCTGGCCACGGTGCTCGACACGGCGTGGCGCCCGCACCTGCAGCGCGTGCGCGCGGCGGCGGACGCGCTGGCCGGCGGTGGGGGCGAGTGGCGGCAGGTCGTCGCGCCCGTCGTCATGCTGCGCGACGTCGCCGCCGTGCACGCGGCGGCACTCGCGGCTGACGCGTCGGGGTTCTTCGGACGCAAGAAGCGGCGCCGGGCCGTGCTCGCGCAGCTCCTCGACGCGCTCGTCGTGCCGCCCTCGCAGGTGCCGCTCAAGGAGCTCTCGACCCTGACCGGGGACCTGGCCGCGACGTACGCCAAGGTCACCGAGCTGCGCGCGCTGGTGGCGCAGACGCCGCTGCCCTTCGCCGCCGACGGCTGGAACCCCGGCGACCCGCAGGCCGCGGGGTGGATGCGCGACAACGTCGACGTGTTGATGTGGCTGGGTGAGGTGCTGGCCGTCGACGGGTCCGCCCGGGGCGACGACCTGCGCGCGTTCTACTCCGGGACCCCGCAGGGCCACGCGCTGACGCCGCTGACGGAGCTGGCGGAGAGCTGGGCCGGCCTGGACGCGGCCATCGCCACCGACACGTCGGCGCGGGAGAGGTGGTCCGGCGACGACGGCTTCCTCACCACGTGGTGGACGACGCGCACCGACCGCCGCCTGGAGTCCACCGCGACCCTCGACCACTGGGTGGGCCTCGTCCAGCACCTCGAGCCGCTGCGGCGCAGCGGCATGGACGTCGCGCGCCGGGCGATCCTCGACGGCCGCGTCCCACCCGACGAGGCGGTGCTCGCGTTCGACCGCGGCGCCGCACGCACGTCGCTGGCCGAGCGTGCCGAGGCGACCGCGCTGGGCGACTTCGACGTCGCGGCGCACAACCGCACGATCGAGCGCTTCACGCAGGCGACGCGCGCCGTGCGGGCCGAGCTGCCGCAGGCCATCCCCGACCAGGTGCTGGCGCTGCGCCGGTTCGACGTGACGTCGGGCGCCGGGCAGATCGGCGGGCTGGTCCGCCAGCTCAAGCGCGAGCGCGGCGGCATGACCGTGCGCGCGCTCATGGAGCACTACGGCGAGCTGATCACGCAGATCATGCCGTGCACGCTCATGAGCCCCGAGTCGGTCGCGCGGTTCTTCCCCGCCCGGCCCGGGCTGTTCGACGTCGTCGTGTTCGACGAGGCCTCGCAGATCCGCGTCGCCGACGCGATCGGCGCGATGGGCCGGGCGTCGTCCGTGGTCGTCGTCGGCGACAGCAAGCAGATGCCGCCCACGCAGGTCGCGGAGACCAACGCGACCGTCGAGGACGACGAGGAGGTCACGGTCGAGACCGTGGTCGACGAGGAGTCGATCCTCTCGGAGTGCGTGCAGGCGCGGGTGCCGAGCCGGTGGCTGTCGTGGCACTACCGCAGCCAGGACGAGTCGCTCATTGCGTTCAGCAACCGGCTCTACTACGAGGACCGGCTGTCGTCGTTCCCCGCGCCGCTGCCGGGCGACACCCGCGCGCACCCCGCGGGGTACGGGATCTCGCTGGTCCGCGTCGACGGGACGTTCCAGCGGTCGGGCAAGGGCAAGGCGCTGCGCACGAACCCCGTCGAGGCGGACGCGATCGTCGCGGACGTGCGCGCCCGCTTCGCCGCGTCACCGGGGCGCGCGCCGTCGCTCGGGATCATCACGTTCAACGCCCAGCAGCGCGACCTCATCGACAACCTGCTGCGTGACAGCGGCGACGAGCGCATCGTCGCCGCGCTCGACGAGGCCGACGGGCTGTTCGTCAAGAACCTCGAGAACGTCCAGGGCGACGAGCGCGACTGCATCCTGTTCTCCGTCGCGTTCAGCGCGAACGACCGCGGTGTCGTGCCGCTCAACTTCGGGCCGCTGTCCAAGCCGGGTGGTGAGCGGCGGCTCAACGTCGCCGTGACGCGCGCCCGGCGTCAGGTGGTGCTGTACGCGAGCTTTGCGCCCGAGGCGCTGCGGGCCGAGGAGTCGACGCAGGTGGGGACCAAGCACCTGCGGGCGTACCTGGAGCTCGCGGCACACGGCGTCGAGGTCGCGGCCGCGGACGGGCGACGACGCAGCGTCGTGGACCACCACCGCGACGACCTGGCCGCCGAGCTGCGGCTGGCCGGGTACGCCGTGCGGACCGACGTGGGGCTGTCGGACTTCCGCGTGGACGTGTCGATCGCGACCGCAGACGACCCCGACCAGCCGCTGGTCGCCGTCCTGCTCGACGGCCCGACGTGGCGCGCGCGGCGGACCGTGGGCGACCGCGACGGGCTGCCGGTGGAAGTGCTGCAGGGGCTGATGCGGTGGCCCGGGGTCGAGCGGGTGTGGCTGCCGGAGTGGGTGCAGCAGCGCGAGGAGACGCTGGCGCGGTTGGCGGCGGCGGTGGAGCGGGCGCGGGAGGTGCTGCGGGAGGCGGCGCGGGAAGCGGAGCGCGGGTCGGTGGCTGATGAGGCGACGGACGCCGCGGGTGCGGGGGCTGCTGGTGCCGGGGCTGTGGACTACGGGTCGCCGGCGGTCGATGCGCTGCGGGTCGTCGTGGACGGTGACGCGCTCGCGTGGGACGTGGTGGACGGGGACGTCGACGACGTGGTCGAGGACGTGGTCGACGAGGCCGAGGTCGGGATGCTCGCCGTCGCCGGCGGCTCGGCTGTGCTCCCCGCGAGCGAGGCGCACGCCGGGTCACGGGCCTCTGTGCTGGACCTTCCCGCTGTGCCCATGCGTCGGCACCCCGCTGTCCGGGACCACGAGGAGTGGTCCCCGGGCGTCCTGGGCACGGTCTCGACGCTCAACCGGCTCCCCGATGCGCGCGCGGCCGCGGAGGTGCGTGCGGCCGTCGTCGATGCGATCACCACCGAGGGCCCGATCCACCCCGACCGCCTCGCCAAGATCGTGGCGGGCGCGTACGGGCTGGGGCGTGTCGGTGAGGAGCGCAAGGCGGCGATCCGGAGGCTCGTGCCGGCGGAGAACCAACCGGCGGGTGACGACTTCTACTGGCCCGCGGGCGTGGAGCCGCGGACGTGGTTCGAGGTGCGGTCCGCGGCCGACGGGACGAGCCGGCCGGTGGACGAGGTGTCGCTCGTGGAGATCGCGAACGCCCTGCGCGTGGCCGCCGAGGAGACGGGGGGTGCGTCGGCGGACGAGCTGAAGCGGCGGGCACTGCAGATGTTCGGGGGACGGCGCGTCACCGAGGCGATCGGGAAGCGGCTGGACGAGGGGCTCGCGCTCGCGTTGGAGTGGGGACGCGTGCGGGTGCGGGGCGTGGGGACGTACGTCAGCGGGGGGGGTGACGCCGCGCAGGCTCGGTAGTGCTCGATCCGCTGGGTCAGGGGTCATCCCCGGATCCGTCCCTGGAGAAGCCCGTCAGCCGAAGACGTCGACAAGCCGAAGCAGTCCGTAACCTGCGCCGATGAACCCGAGAGTGACATAGGCCCATCGATCGGAGCGCTGCTTCCGCACCGGCGCCATGGGCGATGCGGTGGAGGGACGCCGTCTCGCACCGGCGATGCGCTGTCCTCGTCGCGCCTGGCGCGCTCCCCCAACCCGGCGCCTGCTACGCACCGGCTGTGCGGAGCCTCCACATGATGGCGGAGGGGATCCACGCAGCAAGCTCTCGATGGAGACTTCGGAACGTCGCCAGTCACTCGCCATGCGGAGGAATCGACGCTGTGGCGACCCTTCTTGAGCTCACTCCGCACTGGCCGGCGTCGAGGTCACGGTCGATCCCAGTCTCATCCGTCCAGCCTCACCTGATCCCCGCTCACGAGGAGACCCACGGTGCGAACCGCATCACCCGACCAGATCAGCGACCTGCTGCGCGCCTTCGGAGCCGTCACCTGGCCGACCGGGCGGCAGACCGCGCTCGACCTCGCCGCCGCGCGCGGGTGGTCCGTGGAGCTCGAGACGAAGAACTCCGTCAGCTTCATCACGAACCTCGGCACCAACGACGACAGCGCACGCGCGCTCGTGCTGTCGGACGAGGCCACCGGCGGACTCCTCGACAAGCTCACCGTCAACGTCTCGGACGCCGAGGCGGCAGCACCGACCGAGCTGAGGAAGGCCTACACCGACCTCTGCGCGGTCGCCGAGAACGCGCTGGGCGCACCGGTATACGTGGAGCGGGGGTCGAACCCGCGGACGTTCTGGGACCTCGACAACGGCGGGCGGGTCGGCTTCCAGCGGCTCGACGACATCGTGATCATGATCCTGATCTCGCGCGACGCCGCCGACCTCCTCCGTGAGGACAAGCGACTGGGCCTCGACCCGAACCGCATCACCGGGGCGGGAGACGAGGACCTCTAGACCGTCACCAGCACCGAGGGCGCCCAACGGAGGGACCGCGTCCTGCCGGCTCACGACGGCGAACCCGACACGATCTGGCCGTGGCAGACCGAGGAGGACATCCCGTGCAGACAGCATCCGCCTGTCAGATCCGGGCGCTCCTGCGTGCCTTCCGGGCTCTGATCAGGCCGGACGGTGCAGACAGCCGAGTCCTCGACCTGACGGTCCACGTCTCCGACCGGGATCCCGGAACGCCTGCAGGTCTGGACGGCGCCCAGCGAGACGTGGCGGCTGCGGTCCAGACCGAGCTGGGCGAACCGGTGCGCACCGACGCGTGGGAGCACGCCCGGACCGTGTGGGACATCGCCAGTGGTGGACGAGTCGTGGTCCGGAGGCTCGAGTCCGTCGTCATCGTCCTGCGCTCGCAGGAGGTCGCGGACCTCGAGCGTGGCGAGGAGCGGCTGGGGGATCGACTCCGGCCGCATCCCGGGTACGGGACGCGAGGCCCTGTGAACATCGCGCTCCACTCCAGGGACGCCCGCGCTCGCGGACCGCGTCGCCTGCCTCGGTCGCACGCCGCCTTCGCGTCCTCCAGACGTGACCGCTCGGGACGAGGCCCCTGATGCGAACAGCCAGACCCGACCAGATCAACGACCTGCTGCGCGCCTTCGGCGCCCTCACGTGGCCGACCGGGAGGCAGACCGCGCTCGACCTCGCCGCCGCTCGCGGGTGGTCCGTGCGGCTCGAGACACGGAACGCCGTCCGGTTCACCACGAATCTGGGCACCAACGACGACCGCGCGCGGGCGTTCGTGCTGTCGGACGAGGCCACCGGCGGAACCCTCGACAAGCTCACCGTGAACGTCTCCGACGCCGTCAAGGCGGCACCGGCGGAGCTGAAGAACGCCTACGCCGACCTCTGCGCGCTCGTCGGGACGACACTCGGCACGTCGGTCCAGGTGGACCGCGGGTCGCTCCCGCGGACGTTCTGGGACCTCGAGAACGGTGGGCGGGTCGGCGTCCAGCAGCTCAGCGACATCGTGATCCTGATCCTGCTGTCACGCGATGCCGCCGACCTCGCACGCGAGGAGAAGCGTCTGGGGATCGACCCGGATCGAGTCCCCGGGACGGGGCACGAGGACCTGTGACGATCCGCGTCGCAGGTGGGACGTCTCGGGGCATTCCGCGCGGGCCCGTCGCCCTAGATGTGGTTCCCCGTGAGGTGTGAACGCAGCCGCGCTCATCGCCGCGGGAGGTGCACGACCATGCGCTCCCCCGTCCTCCTTCTGGCCACGGCGGCGGCCATGACGCTGCTCGGCCGGTACAACGTCGCAGGCCGGCGCGCGCGCCGCCACGAGGGTGAACGGCCGGAGGAACACTTGTCGCGCGGGGCGCCGGCTGATGAGCTCGGCCCATGGAGGTCCAGCGGCGGGTCGGGTCGGCAGCGACGCCGACCGCCTGGAGCTGCTACACGGGGACGACCGACGAGCTCGTCGGCGGCGGGTACGGCGACGTCCTGGGGCACCGGTACGAGTACGACTCGAACGTCGTCAACCACAAGGCAATCGCGCCCGGTGACCTGCTGGTCGTGCGGGACGGTCAGTTGATCCTGGGCCACGGCGTGGTCGAGGACGTCACCAGCGGACCGGGCGTGAAGACGATGCGCCGGTGTCCTCAGTGCGGGTCGGCGGACGCCACGGCGCGCAAGCGGGCACTCCCGCGGTACCGCTGCAACGACTGCAAGGCGGAGTTCGACGAGCCGGTCCTGAAGGACATGGCGGTGACCCGGTACTCCGCCGTCTACCGCTCTTCGTGGCGGACGCTCGACTCCCCGCTGCCCGTCCGCGCGCTCGAGGGTGTCTACGCCGGCGCCGACCGGCAGAACGCGATCCGCCGGCTCGACTGGGCGCGGGCGCTGACGATGCTCGAGGAGTTCGGGGGCGTCGAGGAGGCGCTCGAGGCCGAGCTGCTGCGCCACGGCGCCCCGATCACGGGCGGGCACGTCGAGGCGGTCGTGCGACGACGCGTCGGGCAGCAGCGCTTCCGCGAGCACCTGCTCGACCGGTACGGGGCCACGTGCGCCGTCACGGGTGCGCAGCCGGAGATGGTCCTGGACGCGGCGCACCTGTACCGGTTCGCCGACCGACCGGAGCACGCCGACGACGGCGGGCTGCTGCTGCGCGCCGACGTGCACCGGCTGTTCGACCGGCTGGTACTGACGTTCCACCCGCGGACGTGGACGACGCAGGTCGCGCCGGTGCTGCTGGAGCGGCACGAGAGCCTCGCCGTGCTCGACGGTCGGCGGATCTCGGTGCACGCCACGCGGCTGCCGGACGTGGGGCTGATCGAGGAGCACCATGCGGCGGCGCGGGCACGGTGGAAGGACCTGGCGCGGGTGTGAGGGCCCCGCCGCCGAGCGTGCGCCGGTTCGACGGGCAGGCCCGGCGGTCCGGGTTCATGCGTGCGCGGCGTGGGGATCGTGCCCAGGGATGGACATGAGGCACGCTTATCCATCCCTATCTACTGATAGATGGGTAGCATCTTCAGGTGCACACCGTTGCTGACGCCGATCAGCCGAGAGCCCACCGATCCTGGCCTGCGCTCGCGTGGGAGGAACGACCGTGGCGATCGACGCTTCCGCCCGACCTGCTCTCGCAGTCGGCACGCGCGGCGCTCCGGGAGCCGTATCGCGCTGCCGTGACGCCGGCCGTCGCGGACCTCGACGTGCGGCTGCCGCGCGCCGCTGCGGCGGCCGCCGAGGAGGCGTCCGCGGTGATCCGGGACTTCGACGCCGAAGCGGCCGGCGACGTGGCTCCCTTCGCTGCGATCCTGCTCCGGTCCGAGTCCGCCTCGAGCTCCCAGATCGAGAACCTGACGTCCGGCGCCAAGCAGATCGCCCTCGCGGAGCTCGGAGAAGAAGCCCGGCGGAACGCCGTGCAGATCGTCGGCAACGTGCACGCGATGCAGGCGGCGATCGCACTGTCGGAGACGATCGACGCCGACGCGATCCTCGCGATGCACCGCGCGCTGCTCGAGGGCGCCGAGCCGGAGGCGGCCGGTCGGTGGCGCACCGAGCAGGTCTGGATCGGCGGCACCGGGTACTCCCCTCACGGTGCCGCGTTCGTCGCCCCGCACCCCGGCCGCGTCCCCACGGCGATCGCCGACCTCGTGGCGTTCGCCCACCGCGACGACATCCCCCCGCTCGTCCACGCGGCACTCACGCATGCACAGTTCGAGACGATCCACCCCTTCCCCGACGGCAACGGGCGCACCGGCAGGGCCCTGATCCACGCCCTCCTGCGACGCCGCGGGCTGACGAGGTCCGTCACCGTTCCGGTGTCCGCCGGCCTGCTCGTGGACACGTCCGCGTACTTCGACGCGCTCACCGCCTACCGTGCGGGCGATCCGGCAGCGATCGTCCTCGAGCTCGCTCGCGCCACGCACGAGGCCGTCGCGAACGGCCGCATCCTGCTGGCGGACCTCCGCGCGGCGCGCAGCGAGTGGCGGATGCGGATCAAGGCACGCTCGGACTCGTCCGCATGGCCGTTGGTCGAGCTCGTCCTCCGCCACCCGGTCGTCAACACCGCCACCGTCCAGCGTGAGCTCGGCATCTCACACACCAACGCGATGCGGGCGATCGAGCGGCTCGTGGCGGCTGGTGCGCTGGCGGAGGTCGGCGGGCGGCGCCGGTCGGTGCTGTGGCAGTCGACGCAGGTGCTCACCGCGCTGGACGGGTTCGCAGCTCGGGCGGGGAGGCGGGGCGTGGGTCGGGCGTGACGGGACGCCGCGGCGGAGTCTCACCGAGGGTCGACTCTTGCACCATCGCCGGCGAGGGCTGTTGTCAGGGTGAATGCCTGCCGTGGAGCTTGCCCCTCTCCCGGGCGTGCTGGTGAGCTCGGCCCATGGAGCGCCCGCGGCAGGTCGGGACGTCGACCACGCCGACCGCTGGAGCTACTACACGCGGGCGTCCGACGAGCTCGCCGACGGCCCGCACGACAACGTCCTGGGGCACCAGCGCCGGTCCGCACAGCACGTGACGCACGAGGACCGTCCCCCATGGGGCTCGACGACCCAGCTCCGACGGCGGCTACGGCTGCCGCCATGAGACCTCTTCGCAGATCAGCCCGCGCTGTCCTGCGCTTGACTGAGGTACCGGTAGATCGACTCCGCAATCCGGCGACCGAGCGGGATGGGCACTGCGTTACCGATCTGCCGTGCGATCTCGATCTTCGAGCCGAACCACACGTAGTCGTCGGGGAAGCCCTGGAGACGCGCTGCCTCGAGGTGCGTGATGGGCCTGTCCTCCGATGGATGCAGGTAGCGCCCCTTCTCGGGCTTGAAGAACTCGGTGCGGACGGTCACGGACGGCTCACCGCGCCGGAGCCTGCCCATGACGTCTCCCGAGCCTGCGTCGTGCGCGTCCCACGAGACGGTGGAGAGGTACTCGAGCTGGGCGGGCCGCTCGACGTCACCGGCGACCACGACGGCGCTGTACCGCTGCGACCTGCTGCGACGCCTCGCAGTCTCCTCCGTGACGGCGACGGCGTCCCGGACCAGGACTCGTTCGGACGTCGGCACACCTTCCTCGACCACAGTGTGGGCACCCAGCACGAGCAGCTCGCCGTCGTTCCCGCGGGGCAACCCGACCTTCTCCGTGATCATCTCGGTGCCGTCGCGGAAGCGGCAGACGTACCGGCCTCTCAGGTCCTTCCGGTTCCCGCCACGCGGGATCGCCCGGTAACGCGCGAGCGAGACTTGCTCCGGCCTTCGCCCGATGTGGAGGTCGGTCGTGCGGAACGGCCCGGGGTACCGGCCGCCAACTCCACGGACCGAGCGTGCAGCGAGCGTCGGCAGTTCCGCAGCCACGCTCCTCCTCGCCGTCTCCTCGAAGATCGCGTCGGCGGTCGCCCACGGTTCCTCGCTGCCGAGGGGGAGACTGATGCCCTCGAGGTCCTTCTTGTGCTTCAGCATCTCTTTCGAGTGCGTCTGTCTCGGGTAGCGCAGCAGGTCGAGGCGGAGGTCGGCGTCCGTCCTGACGCCCATGACGATGGCTCGCCGGCGGGCCTGCGGAGCGCCGAAGTCGGCGGCGTTCAGGAGGTAGCGGCGGTCTTGGGCCCACGCGTCCTCACCCGGCTTCGATCCGGGGTCGACCAGCCGATAGTTCATCAGGTCGGCGCCGCCGATCCGCTCCTTCAGATCCTGGAACTCGACCGACCGGAGGAACCTGTCGACGTTCTCGATCACGAAGACCTTGGGCTGCATGGCGACGACGACGCGGATGAACTCCTGCCACAGCGTGTTGCGATCGGCCCGCACCCTCTCGCGGTTGAGCCCTGAGAACCCCTGGCAGGGAGGCCCCCCGACCACGACATCGATCTCGCCCGGCGCCCACCGCGGCTCCCAGCCGACGATGTCTCGACAGACGATCTCGGGCGGGGCGGCCACACCGCGGCGTGGCCCGTCGACGAAGTTGGCGGCATAGGTCGCGGCTGCCGCGGGCTCCCACTCGACAGCCCCGAGGGTGCGGAAGACGGGGCCGGTCGCGCCGGTGGGGCGGTACTGGTGGAAGCCCTCCGTGAGACCACCACAGCCGGCGAAGAGATCGAGGACAGTGAAGGGGGCCCCAGGAAGCCCGTCGCTCGTCACCGGGCGATCGTACCCGCTGCCGGCCCCAGCCCTGACCTGCGGACACGCTCGATCTCACCATGAACGCTGCCACCCCGCCAGGTACGCTGGTTCCCATGGAGCAGGTTGCCCCGCACCCGGGGGCGTCGAGCCCGTCGGTGAGCGAACGGATGAGCGCGGCTCGACGGCGGGACACAAAGCCCGAGCTCGACGTCCGCCGCATTCTCCACGCCCGTGGGCTGCGCTACCGGGTCAACTACCCCGTCCCAGGGCTCCCGCGGAGGACCATCGACATCGCATTCACGCGATCGAGGATCGCGATCTTCCTGGACGGGTGCTTCTGGCACGGCTGCCCCGAGCACGGGACCCAGCCACGAGCCAACTCCGACTGGTGGCTCACCAAGTTACGCCGGAACGTTGTCCGGGATACCGACACCAACCACGTGCTCGAGTCTGCGGGGTGGCGCGTGCTCCGCTACTGGGAACACGAGGAGGCTTGGGTGATAGCGGATGAGATCAACGCCGTCGTCCGCGGGCTCGACCGCCCTGCGGAGGAAATCGGCGTAGGTCACGACGTACCGAGTCACCACCGACCGCGGACACAGATCCCCTGACGGTCGCCTGACCTTACTCACCGACCGAGGTGTGCGAGGGATACGGCTCTCTCACGGGCGACGAGCGCCGTGAGTTCCGCCTCTCCCATCCAGTCCACGTCGAGGAAGGCCGTGAGTCGTAGCAATCGCTTCAGGAGGTCGCGGAAGACCTCCCTGCCCCCGCTCCCGTCCTCCGCCGCTGACGTGCGCACGACGGCACGCACCAGTCCCGGGCTGGCCGCAACCGACCGCCGCCGCGCCATGATCTGATCCAGGTCGGCCTCACCCAGCACATCGAGCATCCAATAAGGATCGGCCCTTGGCTGCTCGTCGCGCAGCAGATGGGCACGCCACCAGAGCCTCGCCAACACGTGCCGCGTCAGGTCCGTGCCCTTGAACCTGTCCGCCACGAACCCGCCCGCCCCCGGCGGGAACCGCCAGGCGCAGACGTCAGGGAGGAGGACGAGTGCAAGATACGCCCACACCTGACGCTGGGAGGCCTCGCCCGGACCGATGCCCATCTCCAGGTGAAGGAGCCGGGCTAGTGCACGGTCGAAGCTGCTCCGACTGTCGGTCCCACCCCGGTCGGGGAACCCGTGCTCCACAGCGAGCGCCAGCACCCTGGCACGAAGGCCGCGCAACTCGTCAACCTGGGTCCGCCGACCACCGGAGGCCGCGAACACCGTACGCGCTGCGGTGACCCTTTCCGGGACACCATCCGACTGGGCCGCGGCTTGCGCGAGAGAGGCGAATCGCGCTTCGGCCTCGGCAGGGAGGAGCCTCGGGTAGAGCCGAGTCATGACTTGACCGCCCTCGGGAACTTCAGCGCGCTCTGCGCTCGTGACCTGACGAGGGACGGGTCTCGGACCCACTCGCCCCTGAGCCGAGCAACAGCGTCGTCAAGCTCCTCACCGGGCAGCCTCAGGAACGAACGGATCAGACCTGTCACCAGACCACCGGTCGACAGCTCGTCCTCGTCGGACTGCACAGGTCGGAACTCGTCGTCATCGAGCGCTCGTCTGACGAGGTCGCAGACCACGTCGACCATGAGCGCGTCCCACAGGAGCGCCGAGCCACTATCCCCGGGCTCGAGCGCTTCGACGACCGAGCTGTTGTCGACGTTCAGGAGGACGAGCAGGTTGCCCATCGCGGGGGCCGACCAGTCCGCGCCGTCGAGACTGATGTACCACGCAGCATCCGGGGGGAACCCCTGCTCCCGGAACCGCACCGGAGCCACAGGCAGCAGGCCTCCCTCCCCCTCTAGCGCAAGATGGTGCGCGTCGCGCCAGAGAATGCTGCCCGCCCGCCTGGCCGTGAACCGGTTGCTCTCGACGTCGTCCTGCCTGACGAGGGTTGTCTCCAGAACGAGCTCCCCGGCCAGGTCGCTCCCGTGCACCGGGGCGATCAGGTGCGCATGTGACCACCCCGTGCTGTCGGCAACCAGGCCTTGGACGACCGCCGAGCACCTCACCATCGACCCGCTTGCCCAGTACCGGACGTGCAGGGCGACGGGCGTGTTCGCCTCGAGCCCTGCCTGCTCGAGCACGGTGCGAAGGTTCACCCGTACGACGCGCTCGAACTTGAGGAGACTCTCGTAGTCCCAGCCCGCGACAAGGCGGCCCACGGGTAGGCCCCCAGAGAACCAGGGTTCGGCGATGACCTCGGAGGGCCTAGGGACCGCGTAGGGAGTAGTCCTCACGACAGGTTCCCGTCCCACTCGACGGTCAGTTCCAGTGCCGCATCCTCGACCGGACACGCAAGTAGGTCCAGCTCCTCGTTACCGGCATCGACGGTGTCCCCGAGGACGACGGCACCGTCCGAGCGGCGCCATCCCAGGACAGTCGGTTGGCCGGCGGCAACCGGCGCCGAGGCCTCGGTGCCCTCACCGGTGACGACGGCGACACATCCCCGTACCCTCCCTTCCGACGAGACACGCAGGGCCTGCGCCACAACCCAGCGCCCGTCGAGCATCTCGAAGCGCGGTTCTCCGACGAAGCGCGGCTTCCGCCGTGCACCGGCCCGCCCCGTACCGTCACCCGACCGCCGGGCACCGCCGCCCGCGCCCGTAGCGTCACCACCCCGGCTCGGGGGTTGCACCACGACATCCTGGTCACCATCCACCGGAGCACCTCCCCCGCCCGCGAGCAGGAACCCGAGGCGCTGCGAGACACCTCCGACGGGGGTGCTCTCGACGGCGCGGGGGACGTGGCGGGGTCCGACCAGGTCGGCACAACGGTCGGACAGCCGCCGGCGCGCGACACGGACGAACGTCGCGTCATGCCCGCTCAGCTGGGCGTCCACCCAGGCGTCGTGGGTCGGCGGCTCGGCACGGGAAAAGACCACGTCGAGGTCGTCGTCGACCTTGAACACTCCCGCGTACCCCACCTCAGGATGCGGCTTCGCCTGACCCTCGAAGTAGCCGACCACGAGGTCCGGGTGACGCATCAGGGCAACGTGGTGCGGAGCCTTGTCGCGCTCGAGTCCCAGTTCCTCCGCCGCTCGATGGCGGACGCTTGCGCCGAACGTCTGCTCGACCGCGAACTGACCGAGGAGACGGCGAGGCTTCAAGCACTCGATCCGGCCACCGGGCTCACGCTCGAGCATCTTCCGGTACGCGCGAGCAAAGCAAGCGATGGCGGCATCGTTCGACTCATTTGGGACCTGGACGGCGACGCCGTTCACCGAGATCGACAGGTTCAGCCGCTGGTCGCGGTCGACCAGAGTCAGTGGCCAAAGATTCCATGCCGCTGCGTCCGCGAGGTACTCGCCCGCCTCGTCCTGCGAGAGGTCCGGCCCGTCCCCGTCGTCCGACGCGTCTCTCAGGTCCGGGTCCATCACGACGACCGTTGTCCCCGTCGAGTTTCCCTCGAACGGGGGCAGTCCCAGACGATCGGCGTACTCGGAAGCCACCTGGTCGACGAGGGGCTCGCAGTGGTCGGACCTGACGTCCCCCCACCAGTGGCGTCCGGTGAACGGTCTCCGGTCTCGGTCGTGGAACTCGCCCAGAAGTGCCGAGCCGATGAGCCGTGTGCGGAGCTCGCCGCTCTCATCCCTGAACCTCGTGTGGATCAGGATGGTGCCAACTCGGCTCGCCAGGAAGAACGCACCCTTCCCGTACCCGTAGGTGCCACCGCCACCGTCAGTGTCCTGCTTCTCGCCGGAGTTGAGCACGAACGAGAGCCACCCGCGGTTTCCCGGCTCTGCGTAGTGGTCCGATCGCGTCGGCCCCCCTAGGCCCGTCGTCCCCCGGTCTGTCACGGCCAGGTAGCGGATCGACCTCTTGCGCAACGACTCCCCCAGGCCGCGGACCGGTCCCACCGGTCGCGGTGCGCCGGGGAGGAGCAGCTCCCGCCAGACATGCGCGCGATCAGGCCCGACAGTCCCGAGGTGCATGGAGAAGTCGACACGCTCACCGATCCGGGCGTCCCAGGAGTTCTGCGCAGCCTCACGCACCAGGACGGTCAGCAAGGACAGTGACGGCCGGCCGAGCTGATTCCGCAGTCCCTCGGCAGTGATCCCACCCGCAGGTGAGAACGGCTGCGAGAACCACGTCGGAGCAGTCACGAGTCCTCCACCACCACGGCGTACAGGTCTCCCACCGGCCGCAGCTCCGGAGTCACGACATCCAGGTCCACCAGATACTCGACGCCTCCGACACCAGCTGGTACGGCAGCGTGCTCGAACTTCTGGGGAGAGATCGCCGGGAAGCCGTCGTCCACCAGGTACCAGCGCTGCTCGACCACCTCAAACCTGAACTCACGAACGACCGGGGACGCAACGCCGGGAAAGTCGAGCTTTCCGAGCCGCTCGATCATTGCCGTGTGGCTGCTCCCATCCAGGCACCGCGCGATGAGGTCGGCGAGACCGTCGCCGTTCTCGGCGCTCGTCTGACGCAGCCGGAACCACACCAGACCGAGAACGCCTCCCACGGGCGGTTCGAGCTGGTCGGTGCCGTGGACACGGACGAGCCTGCCCTCCCGGGTGAGGCTCGCCTTGACCTCGATGGCATGACGCGCCGAACGGAAGTCCTGCGCGGCCCCGTCGGGGCCCGTCCACAGTGCGACCGCCCCCTCGTCGAGTCCGAGCAGCTGCTCCAGCACGAGGAGCTCGGCGGTCAACCCGGCCAGGCGGGTGGCGTTCCACGTCTGCGCACCGGAGCCCAGCAGCGTGCGCCAGTTCTCGAGATGCCGCCGCACGGTCGTGCCGGGGTCGTCCGGGGCGGACACGAGGCCGAGGCAGATGTCCGCCGCCAGGCCCGTGAACACCCCGTCCAGGTCAGGCCGCAGGCACTCGAGGTCCACGTAGCGGCCGCCCCCCACCTCCGATGTCAGCGGCCGCGTCGTGAGCCGGACCGCCGTTCCGCTCCGGTCGGACACCTCGGGACGACTGTGGGCTAGGGGGACGAGCAGGTGCCGGTGCCCCTCAGAATCCACCCCGACACGCACCGAGCCGCCCCCCACCTGGAGCGCGATCGCGGTCGACGCGACGGTCGGCCCGTCGGGCACGGGAAGCTGGGTCCAGAAGTAGTCGAGCGTGCGGCGCAGCTCCGACTCGACGTTCCGACGCTGCGTCATGCGTCGCTCTCGACGCCGTCGAGGTCCTCGTCGAGGATGGCAAGGTCGACCTCGTCGTCCTCGTCGAGCGCTGGGAAGATCCCGGACAGGTCTGCCGAGAAGAAGTCGTAGTGGACCGGGAGATCACTCCCGACGGACGGCTGCGGAAAAACGAGGGCCGCGCCCCACACGACATCCGCAGGCGCGTCGAGCTCTTCGCGACCCCTGAGTGTCGTGGGCGACAGAGGGTCGATCGGGTACAGCAGGACGAGACCGGTCTCGGGCGTCTGCTCGACCCGGAGCCTGGCGTACCCGGTCCGGCCCAGCTTCGCAGCCCCGGCGGACACGACAAGGTCGATGGCCTCGTCACGCGAACCGGAGAGCGTCTTGATGTCTGCGCAGGCGGTGATCGGGGAGTTCTTCAGACGAGACCGACGGACCATGCCCACGGACGCACCGTGAGGAAGCTCGAGGACCTTGAGGGCCCTCGCCGTGGGCTGCCCCATGACCGCGACGTTCCACGACTTCAACCCGCCGGCACGGACACGACCGTCGATGTACCGCACGAGAAGATCGCGATCGGCCTCGACGGATCTCTCGTGGAAGGAGTAGCTCTCGAGGAACGTCACTACGTCACGCGAGCTCACACCCCGCCAAAGCACCTTTCCGGTGCTGGCCGGCACCGTCGCGCTGTCCTCCCGCCCCCGGATCGCGCAGCGGGTGAGGAAGTCGTTGACCGCCGCTGCATTTCTGTCCAGCCACGCGCCCGCCTCCTCCTTTGGGGCGACCGGGAAGTAGCGGGACTCAACCAGCTCGCCGCCGTAAGCCGCCGCAGCACGCACAGCGTTCGTCATCTTGCCGGCTGCGCTGATCCTCATCTTCGGGTGCGAGCGGATGCGGACCGCGAGGTCGAGGGGTGACTTGTGCTCGACGAGATAGCGATCGATCTCCCGACGGATCTCCTCCTCCACCGTGGCGAGGTGGGCGTACCAGTCGCGAAGCTGTGCCGGCATCCAGATGCGCGGCAAGTCCGAGTAGCCCGGCCGGTACCCGAACCACCGGCCCATCTGGAGCAGGGTGTCGTACACGTCCGCGGAGCGCACGAAGAAGCTGACGACCAGGCCCTCCAGCGTCAGCCCTCGGGACAGCGTGTTGCCACCGACAGCAATGACGGTGCGCGGCCCGCCGTCGTAGTTGAGGCGATCCTGGCTGCGATAGTGGTCGAGGATGACGTCCGTGTCACTGACGACGGCAGTCAGCAGGGCGAACACGTCCGCAAACGCCAGGGGCGACTCGCCGAGCTCGGACGCGGGTACTCGGGAGGTCTCGTCGTGCCAGAGACGGCGCAGCTCGGTCTCCAACCGCGTGTCACCGGATCGGAGAGCCCCGAGCGTCAAGCTCCTGAACTGGCGGAGGGGCTCCGCGTACGAGTCGTGAACCCGTGTGTCTGAGTGCGCGTGGACGAGCATCGACGAGTGCTCGGCCGTCCCGGAGCGACATCTACGGGCGGCCGTTGCGAGCCAGAACCACAGGAGTGCGTCCCGTAACGAGTCCGTGATCCGCGGCGCAAACCCGGGGATGTCGGCCCTGCTCCGTGGACGCAGGTCGGGAAGCTCCTCCTCTGCGATGTCCCGAATGACGTCGAGTCCGCCAGGGACGTCGGCAGGGTCCTCGCCGTCCAGCGCTCGCCTGCCGAAGAGCGTCTCCGGACCCTGATAGGAGCTCGGCCGTTCGAGACTCAGGACGAAGTCGCGCGGGTAGAAGTCCCGCTCATCGGACGGATCGATGACCAGGTTGGCGAAGGGCGTCGCGGTGTAGCCCACGTAGCAGACCTTTGGCAGACCTTCCACGATGTCGGCGATGAGCGGGTTGATGGTCTTCGTAGCAACTGTCGCCTGGTCCGCCTCGTCGTCGATGATGAGTGTCGGGACCTGCGCCAGATGCTCGGAAGCGCTCAGGAGCCACCGACGCAACTTGCGCAGGACCACCGCGTTCTTCTTCACGACAAGCAGTAGTGCCTGGTCCTTGACCGCGAGGAGTGAGGCCGCATTCGCAGGCGGTACGAAATCGCGCTCCGCGCTCGTGATCTGGTGCCAGAAGGTCGGATTTGCGCCGACGATGTCGCTCACGAGACGCGCCTGCGTCTGAGCCCTCAGAGCGTTGTGAACGCCGGACAGCACAATAAACATGCGATACCCGCGGTCTGCCGCCTTGCAGATGACGGCAGTGAAGTTAGATGTCTTCCCCGACTGCACGTGACCGACGACGAGCCCCTTCGCCGCGAACTCCGGCGTCGCCGGGTGGTCCAGCATCGCTACCACCTTGCTGGATGCAGCGTCGATCTTCGCAGCGGACTCGCTGCCCAGCTTTCGCACCAACCGCTTCTCCAGCGGGGGCCAGTTGACGTCGCCCGAGCGAGGGCCGATGTACCAGGGCACCCGCCCCTCACGCGAGATGCCCAGCGGCTCGCGCAGCTGGATGATCTCCCGGGCCTTGAGCTCGTGCCTGGCCAGCAAGGCGTCGAGCCTGTCCTCGGGGAACCCCATTGCTCGCAGTCCCTGGATCACCTCATGCGGCTGGGACCTGGAGGTGAAACCGGTGAACGCGTTCCAGGCCGCGTCCTCGACGACTGAGTCACTCACGCTGTCTCTCCCCCATAGCGCCACTTCGTCGCGGCCCGTCGACACCGTAGCGGTGCACACCTCATGATCCGGAACACAAGAAGGACATCGTGGTGACGATGCTCTGCCTGGTATCTCGGCAGCTTCCGACGTCGGCTGTAGAGCATGCCCAGTGGTCAGGCACCGAACGCCCGACGACTACATCACTTCCACGGACACGACCTGCGGCATCCTCCGCACATGGACCCGGAACTCGGGCAGGACTACGCACGCCTGTCGTTCAGTGGCGAACCGAACCCGCCCCCCGCACCCAACGCGTCACCCGCAGCAGAACGAGGAAAGCGCCGACCGCGCAGTCGACCTGGACGGCGACGCGGGTCGACCCGAACGCGGTCAGGCTCTGACGGCCGCCTGCATCTCGGCGCCAGGACTGTGTGAAACGTGTTCGCCACGGCCCGCTCTCGCGGTGCGGATGCGAGGCGACGTGGGTAGGACCCGCGGCCGCCAACCCCGGTCCCGCGGGTCGTCACCGCTAGGGCGCCTCACAAGTCATTCTCGACCGCGGTCGCGTCGGGCTGGGCGCTCACCGGTCGTCGTCCTGCCCGTCATGTCCGTCCATGGCGTCGCCCTCCAGGTCACCTCCTGACGACGGCGACACGGGGCTCCCCGTCCTGTCGAACGTCGGCCCGTCCCCGCGGGGGCCCTGGGGGTTCTCGGTCGGCCCCGACGTCTCGTCGAGCGCCTCGGCGAGCCCGGCGTCGGCGCCCGTCCCCGTCGGCTCGATCTCCGTCGCCCCCGTGCCCGTCACGTCCTTGCTCATGCCGCTCCTCTCGTCCGCCCGGGCCGGGCACCGCGCCCGGCCCGGACGGAGGTCGTCACTGGTCGCCGATCTTCTTGTCCGCCGCCGACTGCGCCTTGTCGAGCTGCTCGTCGTGCTTGCCGCCCGTGGCGGACGACGCCGCGTCGGACCCCTTCTCCAGGGCCGCGTCGCTCCCCTGCTCGCCCTTCTCTCCCTGCACCGCGTCGGACGCCTTGCCCTTGAGGTCGTCGATGCCCATGCGTGTTCCCCCTCGGTCCTGCGAAGGGCCTGCCCGGCACCCGGGGCGACGAGCGGGCCGCACCGGGCGCCCCGGCGCCGTTCCATCCTGCGTCGACCCCTGGACGCCCGCACCCGCACCGCAGGATCCGGGCGGCACCGCGCCTGCCGAGGACCGAGCCGATCGACACATCGGCTCGCTGCGACCAGCGGGACGTCCGAGCCGACGGCCGTCAGCGGTCCCGCGCTGGGGGCAGGGTGATCTCCTAACCGAGTCCCTGCAGGGCTCGGACGTGATCGATCCCGTCGTCGTGGCTGCCCGGCAGGTCCCAGGGCGACACGAGCCGGCCCGTCGCGTCAGCCTCGTAGATCGCCGTGGTTCCTCCGCCTTCGCGCGGGTAGGCCAGGACGAGCACCCAGTCGATCGGGGCGTTGGCGAGCCGGCCCCGCTGGTAGGGCGGGTCGAGGTGGTAGAGCGTGGCCGTGTGCGGGGGGAGGAGGTCAGCGCCCTCGGCGTCCGCCCGCGGCTGCAGCATCGCGACGAGCCACGCGACCCGCGTGCCCGGCTGACGCGCAGCCACTCGCGCGCAGGGGGTCCAGTGCTCGCGCGACGTGACGGCGACGTACCGGCCGCCGACGCGCACGACCCCGAAGTCGTACACCCACACCGTCGGGTCGGCGGTACGGAGGTGCTGCATGAATGGCTTGAAGTCGTGCAGCCACCAGCTCGCCCGCTCACCCGAGGGACCGACGAGCTCGATGCGATGCGGGCCGACGCCCGTCAGCCGCCACGGGGTGCCAGCGGCCCGGACAGCGCGGGCGACGAGGTCCGGCTGGACGACGTGGCCGGGAGCGTCGGAGGCGCACGCGAGGTGGGTGGGGTCGTCGAGGTGCAGATCAGGCACGGGGTACTCCGTCAGGTCGAGCAGCTTCCCGTGCCGGCGGCACGGGCGGATCTTCCTCCGGGGGCACCGTGCGCTCAGCGCGGTTGCCAGTCGGCCAGCCGGAGGGCTTGAGGCCGAGCTTCGTGATCGGGAGAGATCCTAGGACGGACGACTGACAGCGACGCGGAAGGGGCTGATCGCAGCGTTCGGCGCTGCCCACAGATGCGAGACAACGCACCGACCGAGTCACTTTCAATCAAAACCTTCCGGCCATGCCGGAAGGACGGACAGATTGCCCTCATTGCCGTCGCGGTCTGCTTGGTGGCCTCCGGGTGTACGTCCGCAACCGGGCGCGCACACTCGCAAGGAGGACAGACAGGCTCCGAGATGGTTACTCAGAGAGCGCGCCGCTCGGCAGTCTCCACTCCTCATCCGGGGACATTGCTGAAGAATCCCCGAAGGTATTCACGAAGTTCCGGGTCACAGACATACACATATGTTCCAAGCATGCCCCGCGTCAGCAGCACGCTATAGATGTTCACGATGTACCGCAGTAGATCCTCGTCCGAGTAGCGCACACCGAGCGTCGGATTGTTCTCCTTGCCCTTACGGTCCCGGTAGGACGCTCGATCGACGAGCAACCGCCCGGACCGCGCGTCGTAGCGCAACTCCTTCCCGATGATCACACCGGCGTAGTTCAGGTCATACCCCTGGACGGTGTGGATAGACCCGACTTCGTCGACGGACGCCGAGGAGTTGATCCAGTCCTTTTCGGCAGAGTTCCACCGCATTGCGACTCCGCCGATGATAATGTCGAAGGCAGTTGGGTCCTTCTTGCTGACCCAGTCCCAGGCGTACCCGGCGACGAGCCGGGCGAGCGAGTGCGTGTCGTCACGACGCCGAACGGCGTCCCGCATGGCAGCTAGATCATCGTAAAACCGCAGATCGTAGCCCTCGAAGACCTGCCGCGCGAGGCCAGGTCGCCCGGTGAGGACATCCCTGACGTACTGCACGTAATCCGCCCCCGCTGCGACCCGCATCTGCGACATCAGCGGGTACCAACGCGCATCTCGACGCGCCTCCGACACTAGGTCCGCGATGGCGGCAGTCGGCAGATCCGCCGGGCGCACACTCTGGTCACCGTCCACCAGGAACACCGCTTGCTTGCTCTGGGCTCTGATCCAGTCCAGCTGCGTGCGGCTCACGTCGTCGTACCCGAACAACCGCTCGGTGATGTGGCGGAACATCTGGTTCTGCGGACCCGACGGCTGGTTGGCGCGCTGGCTGAGCCGGTGTGCCTCGTCGACGATCAGGAGGTCGTACTTGTCCGTCGCCTTCCCCACGTCGAACGGCGAGAGCACCATCTCGGGTCGCAGGCCGGGCGTCTTGGCGAACACAGCCTTGATCGACGCCCGCAGGGACTGCTGCGGCACGACGAGCCCGATGCGGAAGCCGTGGAGAAGCTCGCGATAACCTGCGGCGAAGAAGTCGACGAACAGACCATCTTGGTCGATGTCGTCGTCGGTGTAGGTGCGCGCGATGTCGAGCAGCACCTTCATGAGGTAGATTGCGACGACCGTTTTGCCCGTACCAGGGCTACCCTGAATGACGATCGAACGGCCGACGTCAGCGGTGAGATCGGCGAAAAGGCCCTCGAGGATGCCCTCCACGGCCACTGCCTGGTCCTCGCTCAGCGCCTTGAACGGCGAGAGCTTGAAGAGGTTGCTGTTCTCGATCTCCGGCAGCGACCGGGAGAAGAGACCTTCGGCCCGCAGCGCCTCGAAGACCTCGCGAAACTGGCGCCGGTACCTCTCGCGCTGGAAGTAGTCCGCGTCCCTTACCCCGACGTTCAGGTTGATCACCCGGTGCGCGTCGTCGCCGGAGAACAGACCGATGAGGTACGCCTCGAGGTCGAGGCACACCGACTTGTTGAACTCGTCGTCGATGATCACTCGGACGGTACGCAAGCCCTGCTTGTTCGTGGCATCCAGATGCTGACGCATCCGCGTGGCTGCGCTGAGCGACTCTCCTACGTATACGGACGTTCGTGCACCAGGTTTCGTCGTTGCCAGCTGGTCGTCGATCACGTACACGACCGGCCAGTTCATGTGGCGCCGGTCCGCGCGCGACCAGCGATCCACAGCCCGCGAGTCGAAGGCGAACCTCGCGATCGTCTCCCCCGCCACCACAGCTCCGTTCGGTCGACCCGACAGGTTCACGGACTGACCCCTCGTCCATTACCTCGCCATTGTGCCGGGCGGAGGTGTCCGCCGGGTTCACATCGAGCTGGAGATCGTCAGCGCATGGTTGAGCGACCGCCCTCGACGGCCGATGTCACCTCCATGCGGTTCGATCGTCACGTGACCACGCGCCTCGGGGCCGCCGCGTGAGCGACCGCATCCTCCCGCTCCGATTCGCCGCGCGCTGCCGCCGCTGCGGGCGCGAGCTCACCATCGGCACGTCGGCGAGGTGGGAACCGACGACCAAGCAGACGACGTGCATCCGTTGTCCCACCGTCTCGAGCACGGGTCCGGCACCCGCCACCACGTCCCGACCCGACGCTTCGACGGCGACCGGGCCCGTAACCCGCGACCGTTGGCAGGCCCTCATCGACTACCATCTGGCAGCCCTCCGCCTCGCAGCCATGCCAGCTGCACCCCTGGTGAGCGACACGTCGCGTCGGCAGCTTCTCCCGCTCGTCCGCGAGGAGCTGATCACAGGCCGCGGCGACGCGCTGGTGCTGACGCCCGAGGGCCAGAGGTTCGTCGCGAGCACGTCGGCGCAGGACGTCGTTCTGTACGGCTGGCCGCTCGCCATCGTGGAGGACCGCGCGGGCACGGCGCGGGTGACACCGGTCTTCCTCACCGAGCTCACGTCGGGAGGTGCCGACGGCATCGTCGTCCCTGGTGACGATGAACCGTATGTGAATCCGGCGCTGCTGTCCGAGGAGTACGGAACCGCTGAGCAAGTTGCCGCTGCTCAGGATGCTGTCGGAGCAGGAATCGGATTCGGTGACGCCCGTGCCGTCGCCGCGGCCGCTGAACGCATCGCGCGAGCGCTCGGAATCTCCGTGCTCGGCGAGCTCGATCCTGATGCCGTCCGGGCCCCATCTCGGCCCGAGAGCGGGCTTCACAACCTCGCTGCCCTCGTCCGGGGCCCGTCGACGCTCGCCACTCGCGCGCTCATCGAGGAGCTTACGGAGCTGAGGAACCGCACGGACTGGACTGCGACAGCGGCGGCACCACTGGTGCGGTCGGTCGACGAGCCCGTGCCACCTGCGCGGGAGGCGGAGCCGCTATCACTCGCCCCGTCAGCCTTCGCGAAGCTGACGCTCAACGACGCCCAGGAGCAAGCCGTGGCGGCCGCGCTCACCCGCGACCTGACCGTCGTCACCGGCCCACCGGGAACCGGCAAGAGCCAGCTGGTCGCGTCAGTGGTGGCGAACCAGTGGCTGGGCGGACGCAGCGTCCTGGTGACCTCGACGAACAACGGCGCCGTCGACGAACCAGTCGGCAGGTGCGCGAGCCTCGACCCGGTGCTGCTGCTGCGTACGGGCAACCGGGAGGTGCGCGACCGCTTGCCCCAGCAGCTTGAGGAGATCGCGGGGCGCGAGCTCGAACGCGGCCCATCGCCACAGGTGATTCGCCGACAGCTCGAAGCCGCCGCCGCGGCGCGTCGAGAGGTGCACACCGCGCTAGAGGCCCGCACCCGCGACGAGGCGAACCTGGCTCAGACGCTCGTCGACCTCGAGCTCCTGCGTCGCCGCCTGTGGGGGGCGGACGCGGCGAGCACCCCGCTCGCCGATGCGTCGACCGTCGAGAGACTCACTCGCCGCGCGGCACGACGCGGTCCGTTACGCCACCGACGCGAGCGCAGAGCGGTCACCGCTGCACGGCCCTCACGACCGGGCATCACCGTCGAGGACGTCGCTGCGTGGGCGACGACCGAAGTCACCGCCGCTCGCCTGACATCGGCGCTGCGTGCGGCAGGGCCGTCCGACCCCGCGCACGACCGCAATGCCCTCAAGGACGCTGAAGATGCCTGGGCCGATGCCGGGATGATCGCGCTACGCGATACCGTCCAACAGCGCCTTCGTGCCGGACGAGCAGCCCTGCAGCACCTGGCCCGCCTGCGTACCGCCGCGCGATCGGCTCGCGCCCACGCGGTCATGCGCGCACTGCCGACTGCGGGTGGGTGGGCGTGCACCGCGCTTTCCGCGCAGGGAACGTTCCCCCTGACGGCAGGTCTCTTCGATCTGCTCGTCGTCGACGAGGCGAGCCAGTGCTCGATCGCCCATGTCCTGCCGCTCGCCTACCGGGCACGTCGCATAGTCGTCGTCGGTGATCCGAACCAGCTCACACCGGTCGTCACGCTTGACCGTCGCAGTCAGGCTCGGCTCGCGGCGGGCGCCGGCTGGACGCCGGACGAGGTACGGCGCCAAGCCTTGTCCATCGGGCACGACTCCGTGTACACCGCGTACGCGGCGCGTTACGGGGACCGGCCGCTGCTGCTGACGGAGCACTATCGCTGCCATCCCGCCATCGCCCGCTTCGTCAACGAGGAGTTCTACGGTGGGCTGCTGAAGGTGCTCACCGACGTCACGCAGCATGGGCCTGGAACGCGCGGACTCGTGCTCGTGGACACCCCAGGCGCCGTACTGCCGGGCCCACGCGGCGGCGCATACAACCCAGCAGAAGCCGACGCCGTCGTCCGCTGGATCCGGGACCACCCGGACGAGGCTGGAACTCTCGGCGTCGTCACCCCTTTCGCCGCCCAGGCCCAAGCCATCGAGCAGCGCCTGCGGCGGGCCATCGGCACAGACGCAGCGGCGCGTATCCGTGTCGGTACGGCGCACCGCTTCCAAGGTGGCCAGTGTGAGGTCGTCTTGTTCTCGCCCGTGGTGAGCGCAGATGCCGGTCCAGGGACGTTGCGCTGGGTCGAGGACCAGCGCAACCTCGTCAACGTCGCCGTGTCCCGCGCGAGGCGCGCGCTCGTCGTTGTTGCTGATGTCGCTGCGATCGAGTCGCTGGCTGTACCGACGCTGCGGACGCTCGTCGCCCTCGCTGGGGCGGATGCGACCGAACGCGACGCCGTCTCTGAGCTGCGGGAGAACCGCGGACTGCACTCCGACGCTGAGCGACGGCTGTTCGCGTCGCTTGCCCGAGCGGGCCGCACGCCCCGGCTCAAGGAGATCGTCGAGGGATACGAGCTGGACCTGGCGCTCGACACCCCGACTGGCCCTCTGAACATCGAGGTGGACGGCGCGCACCACACCGACGTCCGCGGGCGACAGCGGCGACAGGACCTCGCTCGCGACGCCGTGCTGGAAGGGCTCGGCTGGCAGGTCCTCCGGGTGCCCGCATGGCGGGCACTGGCCGAGGCAGACGTCGTCGCGGAGGAGATCGCCGCCGCCGCCCAGACCTAGCTCGGTGCCGCGCGGGACCGTTGAAGGCATCCGTGATGGATCGGATCGCTTGTCCACAGGTCGAACCGACCTGCACCCCTGGAGGTGCTGAACCGGTACTTTTCCGGCATGAGGATGCATAGGCGCAGGCGGCTCGCTGCCGTCGCAGGTGTGGGGCTGATGTTGGGTGCGTGCACCGGTCCCGCTGTGCCTGCGGAATCGACTGCGGTGGCGACACTGACAGCGGAACCGAGTGTCGCTGCTACGACGACATCGAGCGCCACCACTACGGCGCCCCCCTTGCCGGCGGAGATGAGTAGTGCCGACATCACCGGCGCCGAGGCCGCCGCGCGGTACGCCATAGCTGTGCTCAACCACGCCTCCGCGACGGCTGACGTCTCGGAGTGGACGCGCCTGACAGCGCCAGATTGCCAAACGTGCGCAGGCTTCACCAGCGACATCACGGAAACCGGACCAGATCCGGATGGAGTGGTCCTGGTCGAGTCGTCGAAGCCGACCGAGATCAATCCTGGGACTTTCTACACGGTGGCGCTGATCGTGAGCCAGGAGCCCTACACGCGGCCTGACGGAAGCGCGAGTGAAGGTGGCGAGTTCGCACTCCTGCTCGCACTACGATTCACAGAATCCTGGACCGTCGAGGCCATCGACGTAGGCCCGTCGGACGCCCCATGGGCCAGTTGAGGCGGCGGGCACTCGCCTGGTTCGGTCTGCCTGTAGTCGTCACCCTCGCGCTCGTCGGTGTCGTGACACCCGCTGCGGCGGCGCCGGACTTTGAAGCTGCGCTCGGGAACGACGGTGCAGCGCACTTGGCAGCAAGTGAGACCGAGGAGATGGCCCGGCAGATCCGGAGCATCCCGCCGGAGCAACGCTTGGTCGGCTACGAACGATCGCCTTACTGCCGCGAGGCGGCCGGCATGTGGGTCAAGGGCTTCCCCGACGGCACTTGTGCGCCCGGGGCCAACTTGGCCACCACCGCCGTCCAGTGCGAGGAAGGCGACACCCTCGTGATGCCCATGTGGATGCACACGCGCCCCACGCCTGCCTCGCCATGGGGCCCCTGGGACGACATCGACCCGGGCGGCTGCGGCGTCGACCTGCTGCCCGTACTCACCGAGGCCGACTTCCGCCGCCTCCCCCTGCCCTCCCCCACCCTGACCCTGCAACCCGACCGCGGCTGGGTCCTGATCAACATCGAGACCATCGTCTCGACCGACCCCACCCCGGTCACCCTGCGCACCGAGCTGCTCGGCTACGGCATCACCGTCGAGGCCACCCCCACCCGCTGGACCTACGACTTCGGCGACGGCCACACCCTGACCACCACCTCACCAGGCCACCCCTACCCCCACCACGACGTGTTCCACGAGTACGAGAACCCCGGCACCAGCACCATCACCCTGAACGCCGAATGGACCGGCCGCTACCAGATCGACGGCTCACCCATCTGGCGCGACATCAACGGCACCGCCAACACCACGACCACCTCCCCACCCTTCACCGTCGAAGAACGCACCAGCCGCCTCGTCGCCGACCTGTGCACCGACAGACCCAAACCACCCGACTGCTGACGCAGTAACCGGAGGAGGTCTTGCACTCGCTGGACGGCATCGGCGCGTGCTGAAGGCCCGCTCGACGGTGCGAGATCCCGGCCATCAGACGGCACGCATCGCGATGCCGACGTCGGCGGACTCCCAGGCCCGCGCGCTAGACCGGGCGTCGCGCGCGAGCGCACCCGCCCCGTCGGCCAGCGCCTGATCCAGCACCGTCAGCACCAGGGAGACATTGCCCAAGGCGTCCTGGACGATGCCGGACCCGAGGGTTTGACCGGCGGCGGTGCACTCCGCCCCCGCGACTCCGGCATGAGCACCGACCACGGCTGCAAACGAGGCAACGGCACCGTCGTCGACCCTCAGATCAACCACGGCTGCACCCCTGAACCCGAGGTGAGTGCGTCACCTGGGCACCTCGACCGCAAACGTCGGACTCGGTTCCGCCGGAGTCACGAGATCACGGCCGCGCAGGTCCCCTAGGGCCCGGGGATCGGGCTGCGGATCGAATGTGCCGCGTGCGATCGGCACCGAACCGCAGTACTCGTCGGTGAGTGCCTCTCCCGTGGACAGCGTGTACGGCTCCCTCAGCCCCGCGGCGCCCGTGATTCGCCGCTGGCCGTCCGGTCCCTGCTCGAGCCGGAATTCGAAGGCCTGCGGCCATGGCTCCGGGTACTCGTCGTCAGCTGTGGGACTGATCGCCAAGTCGTCGGCGCAGCCGACCACCATGGCCTTTGTCCCGGACGGTTCGACGTCGACAGCGAGCGGCGTGAAGGGCCGCGGTCCGAGCACGACGAAGGCCCTGCCCTCATCGAGACGCCGCGCGGCTGCGCGAGCGAACCAACGCACGTGGTCCTCGCGCCACGTGCCGACCAGGGACCGATCGGTGAAGTTGGAGCTGTTGACCGCCGTCGCGTAGGCGAGCTCGCCTGCTCTGACTGCGCGAACCCAGGGATCGTCCTCGATGGTTCCCGACGGAGCACTCTGCGCCCATCGGACATCGGCAGTCGCCACTGGCGTCGGGCTGACCTCGCCACAGCCGGACGCGGTGATCGGAACCACGAGTGCCAAGACCAGCGGCGCAGCCAGACGGTGCATGCGTGACGTCGTTTGGTTCTTCACGTCGTATCTCCCTTGACGCCGTCCGACGCGCTCGATCGCATGGCGCCGACGATGAGGTCGTAGTCGGAGACGAGCTCACGAGCGACGTCGTCCGCCGGCTCTGACGAGACGTCCCCGGCATGGCCGCTGGACTTGTCCCAGAGACCGAGGCGCCGGTACTCGGCCACAGACGTGCTGAAGAACTCCTCGAGCGATCCCACCCCATGCGGCACCGCCGAGTCGGTGCCGCTCGGGAGCGGACCACCGGTGAGCGCGGACTCACCCAGCTTCTGCAGGGCGTCGAGCCCCGCGTCCACGCCGATCGACGTCAGGGGGCCGACGGGCGAGAGCGCGACGCCCGCATCGACCACGTGGCGGCCGACGTCGAGCGCGGCTCGGGTCTGCTGGTCCTGGAGGTACTGCTTGACCTCGGCCGCTGAGTAGGTCGCTCCATCGATCCCACCCCACACCGCGACCAGAGCGTCCAGGCCTGCCGCAGCAGATGCCGGTCCGTGGGTGATTCCTGCCTGGACTCGCACCTGGTAGTCCAGGGCCGCGCCATGCAGGACGAGACGACCTTCGACCTCTCCTGCCACAGCTGTGAGCACGGGGCGGAGCCAGCCCCGAGAGATGCGCGCGGTCGGGACGGTCCCTTCGAGATACGGCACCGTGACGTCATGCCATCGCAGGCTGATCTCATCCTCGGAGAAGCCGCTCTCGAAGCCCACTTCGACGAGGCCAGGAAGCTGCCCTGCGATAGCGGTGGCGAGGCCCTCCGCACCGCGCGCGGAGAGGTGGCCGGGCACCAGCGCTCGGTTGGTGCTGAGTTCGTAGAGGACGTGGGTGTTGATCGCTGCGACCTGGCGGTTCACTGCGAGGTTGCCTGGTTCTGCCTGGACCCCAGCCCACAGTGCACCGATCCCGGCGAATCCGTCGGACGCACCCACGGCCCAGCCTCGGTCATGGAACCAGTACGTGATCCGGTCGAGGGCAAAGGCCTGGTCCGGGGCTGACCAGTCGATCCCCTCCCCCGTCAACCAGTCCCTCGCCGCCTGGGGGTACGCCCCGAGCGTCTCGAACACCCGCGCCGCGGCGTCGTGCGCCCCACCCCCCTCGAGCGACAGCAGTCCGATGGTGTCGAGCGCGTGGCCGGGAGTTCCCGGCCCGTCGCGCCATGGCCCGCCGTTGCCTCGCTCGATGGCGTCCAGCAGGTCGGCCATCGCCACGGTGAACGTCTGGCTCATCCGTGCGCTCTGCGGGTCCGCGAAGACGTAGCCGATCGCCGACAGCGTGCCGTTCATGCTCGACGCGACCCGCACCATGTCGGCCGCGTACGACGCCGCCTCGGCAGACGACCACGTCGACGACGCCGACGCCAGACCGGAGCGGAGCGCTCCCCCCGCGGCCGCGAGCGAGGAGTTCCGGTCCGTCGCACCGACGACCATCTGCTCGCCCAGCATCGTCAGCAACCGCACCACCCCGGCGCCGCCGATCGCGACAAAGATCCCGGACATCAGCTCGCCGTCATCGCCCCACGCATCGAGGAAGTCCGTGAGCGCCGCGAGCGTCTGGGTGTCCGCGGGGTGGTTGCTCACCTGTTCCGCAGCCTCCGCGAACCACGTCGCCATCACCCGCCGCTGCTCCGCCGTCACCGTCCCCGCCGCGCTCGCCGCCAACGCCTGCACCAACGGCACGTCGACGATCGCGTCCAGCCCGGTCCCCGGCGCGTACGCCCCCATGACATCCACCCCGACCAACCGCGCCGCAGTCTCCTGGTCCAGGTCTTCCCGCTCGTCACAGCACGCGACGAACGCCCGCAACCCCGCCGCCGCATCCCCCACCGCTGCCCGCCACACCCGCAGCTCACCAGCCGCCTCCGGCACCGGCGCGAACGCCGGCACCTCCGTCCACGACCACGGCACGGCACCCACCCCACCGGCCAACGCCGCCACCGCGTACCGCTCCCGCGCCGCCACCGCGCGGATCCGCGCCGACTCCACCTCGTCCCGGGCCGCCATCACCCGCCGCTCCAACCCCCGCAACGCCGCCCCGTACCCGGCCAGCACCCCCGCCACCTGCCGGCACCCGCCGGCGGCATCGTCCAGCCCGGACGCCAGCCGCACCGACCGCTCCCCCAACGCCGACGCCCACTCCCCGACGGATGCCGCCACCAACCCGTCCCCGGCAGACCGCACATTCACCGCCCGGGTCGCGAACCGCTCCGCGCGGGCGACGTAGCCAGCGACCAACCCGTCGACGGCATCGACGTCACCGGCCTCCGGCGAACGCTCCAGCACCGCGAGATCCACACGCACCCCCTTGGCCAGAACCGGACGAACCGGGCACACCGTAGCGCTCGGGAGCGGCCTGTCGCCCGGGTCGTCCACAGGGCCTCACCCAGGCGCGACGGACCACTCACGGCGCTTGCGGGCGCACCCGTGCACCATCGAGCAGCTCACGGCAGCCTCGACCACACAGCGGTTTGGTGGTTCACCTCTCGTCATGGTTGTTTCCCGTGACAGTGAACAGCTATGCGGACGTCGTCGCGCGCCCCTGATGCCCCTTCGTGCGCTCCGGACCTCCGCGCCCGGACGGCTCGACGCGCACCCGACCTCGACGGGCGTCGACCATCTGGGCCGGGCCGAGCTCGACCAGTGACCGACCCGGCGCGATAGCACTCGCGCTATCGTCGGTCCATGACCGATCACCTCGGCACCGAGCTGCGTGCCCGTCGCCTGCGCCTCGGCCTCACGCAGCGTGAGCTCGCGGCGCGGTCCGGAGTCGCCCAGCCGGTGATCGCAGCGGTCGAGACCGGGCGACGCGGCATCAGCCCGGAGGGGCGCGCCCGCCTCGACGCCGCCCTCCGCGTCCGGCCCTCCGCGGTGCTCGACCGGCACCGCCTCGCGGTCCGCGATGCCGTCGCGCGGCATCACGGTCACGACCCGCTCGTGATCGGCTCGGTCGCCCGTGGTGAGGACACCCCGGACTCCGACCTCGATCTGATGATCACGTTCGACGACGGCACCGACCTGGTCGACGTCCTGGACCTCACGGACGAGCTCGAGCAGCTCCTGGGCACCAAGGTGGACGTCGTGTCCGGTCGTGTCGCCGGCGCCGTGAGCGCGCACGCCCGACGCGAGGCGATCCCCCTGTGACGGCACCGGACAAGGTGACCCGTCTCCTCGACGACCTCGCGGCCATCGCGGAGGATGCGGCGCACGTCGTCAGCCTCGGTCAGGCCGCCTACCTCGCCGACGACGCCCAGGGGCGGCTGCTGCGCAACGCCGGTGAGCGCATCGTCATCAAGGTGTCGACGGTCGTCGAGCGACTGCCGGACGACTTCAAGGCGGAGCACCCGGAGGTGGAGTGGGTCAAGATCCAGCGGATGCGCAACCTCATCGCGCACCACTACGACAAGGTGCAGGCCGACTTCGTGTGGGCGACCCTCGCGCACCGCATCCCCGGGCTCATCGCGGAACTCGGGGGCAGATGAGCTCGTAGCCCTCACCCACCCCTCAGTCCAGCGGCGCCGACCACCGCAGCAGCGCCCCACGCCCGGACGCGGGCCGCAGCAGCGCGAACGACCCACCGGACTCCTCCGCGCGCTGCGCGAGGTTCCGTGTCCCCGACGAGCGCGTCCGCGCCGGCGGCACGCCGACACCGTCGTCCTCGACCTCGACGACCACCTGCCCGGCCTCCCCGGTCGTCACGGTCAGCCGGACGGACACCGCGCGCGACCGTGCGTGGCGCGCGACGTTCGACAGCCCCTCGCGCACGACCGCGACGACGTTGTTGGCGCGCCCGGGCGCGACGACGTCGTCGATGCCGGCGGTGAGCACCCGGTCACCGGCGACGGGGTCCACGCGCAGGTGGTCCACGTGGACGCTGAGGTGCGGGGCGAAGCCGAGGGACGAGCGCGCGAGCTCGACCTCGGCGACCACCCGTTGGACCAGCGGGATCGTGGCACCCGGGTCGTCGAGGGTGCGCACGATGACGCGGATCTGCCGGATGCCGGCGTCGACGTGCCCGACGACCTCCTCCAGCACCTGCGACACCTCCGCCGACACCGGCTCGGCCGGGTCGGTGCGCAGCGCCTCGACCTGCATGCCGGCGGCGAACAGCTGCTGGATGGCGAGGTCGTGCAGGTCGCGCGCGATGCGCGTGCGCTCGTCGTGCACGGCGGCGTGACGGCGCAGCCGCTGGGCCTCGCCGAGCACGAACGCGAGCGCGGCCTGCCGGGCGAACGACTGGGCGAGCGTGAGGTCCTCGTCGGTGAACGGGACGCCTCCCGCGCGCCGCAGCAGCACGAGCACCCCCATCCCCTGCCCCTGGGCGTGCAGGGGCGCCAGCAGCGACGGCCCGTACCCGACGAGCGCCGGGGAGTCGCCCGCGCCGGCGTCGGCGACGAGGCACCCGATGCCGTCGTCGAACGCGGCGCGGACCCGCCGCTCGGCGCTCATGTCGGCCCCCACCAGCGCCCTGCCCGCGGGGGTGACGATCTCGACCAGGAGCTCGTCCTCGTCGGCCCCGGGCAGGACGATCGCGGCGACGTCCGCGTCGGCGACCTGCACCGCTGCGCCGGCGACCCGCTCGAGGACGTCCTCGGCGTCGGCGCCCTCGAGCAGCATCGTGGCGATGTCCTGCGCGGCGGTCAGCCACTGCTGACGCCGGACCTCCAGCGCGTAGGACTGGGAGTTGCGCACGGCCACGGCGGCGGCGGCCGCCAGCGACAGGACGACCGCCTCGTCGTCGGCGCCGAACCCGCCCGCCTTCTCCGAGAGGTACAGGGTCCCGAAGCGCTCACCGCGGACGCGCACGGCGGCGCCCAGGAACGAGCCCATCGGCGGGTGCCCCGGCGGCAGGCCACGGAAGGCGGGGTGCTGGGTGAGGTCGTCGAGCCGCAGGACGCCCTCGTCGGGGATCACGCCCAGCACGCCCCACGCGTGCGGCGGGTGCCCGAGCAGGCCGACGACGGCGTCGGGGATGCCGCTCTGCACGAACTCGACCGACGCACCGTCCGCGTCGACGATGTTGATCGCCCCGTACCGCGCGCCGGTCAGGCTGGTGCTCGCGGCGACGAACCGCTCGAGCAGGCTGCGGGTGTCGAGGTCGCCCGCCATGTCGAGGATCGCCGACTGCAGGGCCGACCTGACGTCGTCCTGCGGTCGGGCGCGGGCCACTGCCTGCCTCACGGCTACCTCCTGGTGCGGTACACCTCAGGATAGGTAGTCACGGGACCAAGGTCCCCATCGGCGGCGGGCGGTCTCCGTCGCCGACAGCGCCTGGCGCAACGCGGAGGCCCTCACCCGCACCGCTCGCACCCGGTGCACGCCGCGTACGCGGGCCGGGCGGCGTCGTACCGCTGCCCCGCCGGCCGCCCCGGGAGCAGCCCGACGACGACGAGGAACACCCACCCGTACGGTGCCAGCGCGACGACCTGCCACCACCCCGACAGGTTCAGGTCGTGCAGCCGGCGGGTGTTCAGCGCGATGGTCGGCACCGCCGTGACCAGCGCCCACAGCACTGTCGCCGCCCCGACGACGAGCACGGCTCCGGCGGGAGCCCCGCCGTCATCCAGCACCCGCATGGCCAGCACGCCGCCCCACACGACGACGACCTGGAGGAACGCGGGGTTCCAGTACTCGGCTCGTCCGGCGCGCCCGGTGAACACCGTCGACCGCCCGAAGTACCGGCGGATGGACTCCCCGAACCCGGCGCCGGGCAGCGGGGTGTCGTCGAAGGGGCGGGCGTGGGGGTGGCGTGTTGTCGTCATGCCCGGGACGTTAGGGGCGGTCGATCACCCTTTGGTCCGGTTTCTCCCCATCTGTGGATAACCCTGTGGCCAAGGGTGAGGGTCGGGCGTCCTCACCCAGCACGGCGTGCGCGAGCAGCGTCGCGCCGGCGACCGCCGCGGGCATCGTCACCACGGCCCCGCCGGGCACCAGGAAGCACAGCTGCGTCGCCGCCCCGAACCCGATCGCCCGGCGGCGGTGCGCCCGCAGCAGCCGGTTGCGCTCGCGCCGCGGCACGCCGCGGGAGATCAGCGCGCGCGACGTCAGCTCGTGCGCGAGCGCCCACCCGGTGAGCAGCAGCCCGCCGACCCACCCGAGCGCGGTCCCGACGACCGGCACGATCCCCACCGCCCCGGCGAGCACCGCGACGACGAGCCCGCGCCCCATGAGCGCGAGCCCGTCCTCGGCGCCGCGCCAGAACCCGGTGTCACCGGTCGGCACCGCGCCGGTCTCGGTCGCCTCCACGACCCGCCAGATCCGGTCGTAGAACGGCTCACCGACGGTGAGGGTCAGCGCGGTGAACGTGACGACGACGAGCACGACGGCGCCCGCGAGCACCACGGCCTGCGCGGCGACCTCGGCGGTCCGCTCCCACGTCGGCGACCAGTCGTCGGCGAACGGCGTGAGCCACTCCGCGACGGTCCCCAGGTTCAGCACCAGCAGGACGATCGCGGCGAGCACCAGGAACCCGACCACCGCGGCGGGCACCAGACCCAGCGCCATGACCCGCGGCTGCCGCCGCCAGTACCCCCACCCGCGCAGCAGCAGGCGGGCACCGTCGAGCACCTCACGCATCGCGCACCTCACGCATGGTGTCGCAGCGTAGGCCCCTCACCCCTCCGCGGTCCCCCGCGCCACCGCCGACGCCCGCGACGACTTCCGCGTCACCAGGTGCAGCACGACCCCCACGCCCATGAGCACGCCCGCGAGCGCCCAGTGCTGCGGCTCCTGCCGCGTCAGCAGCACGAGGCACGAGAGCACGGCCAGCACGGGCAGCCACGTCGGGGCGCGGAAGTGGTCGTGCTCGACCTGGTCACGCCGCAGCACGAGCACCGCGACGTTCGTCGAGAGGAACACGAAGAGCAGCAGCAGGACGACCGTCGACGCGAGGTCGGCGAGCTCACCGGTGACCGCGAGCACGATGGCGACGAGCGTCGTCACGACGATCGCGACGCCGGGGGTCCGGCGCCTCGGCAGGACGCGCACGAGCGGCCCGGGCAGCAGCCCGCGCTCGGCCATGCCGTACGCGAGGCGGCTGGCCATGATCATCGTCAGCAGGGCGCCGTTGGCCACGGCGATCAGCGCGATGACCGCGAACAGCTCGGGCGGCACGCCGCCGGCGACGCGCACGACCTCGAGCAGCGGACCGCTGGACTCGGCGAGCTCGGACGGCGCGACGACGGCGGGCGCGATGAACCCCAGGAGCAGGTAGACGACGCCGGCGGTGAGCAGCGACCCGAACAGGGCGCGCGGGTACACGCGGGAGACGTCCGTGATCTCCTCGGCCAGGTTCGCGGAGGTCTCGAACCCGACGAACGAGTAGTACGCGATGAGCGCGGACCCGAGCACGGCGACCCACACGCCCGTCTCGGCGGGGGGCGTGAACGCGCCGCCCAGGTCGGCCTCGCCGCGACCGATGATCCAGACGCCGAGGACGATGACGAGTACGAGCCCGGTGGTCTCGATGAGCGTCATGACGATGTTGGCGCGCAGCGACTCCTTGATGCCCCACGCGTTGATGAGGGCGACGAGGACCAGGAAGACGATCGCGGCGGGCACCTGCGGGACGTCGATGTACGCGCTGAGGTAGTCGCCCGCGAACGCCAGCGACAGCCCGGCGGCGCTGACGACGCCCGCGGCGAGCATGCAGAACCCGACGAGGAACGCGACGAGCGGGCTGCGGTACGCCTTCTCCGCGAAGACCGCGGACCCGCCGGCCTTCGGGTACTTGGTGACCAGCTCGGCGTAGGAGAACGCGGTGAGCAGCGCCATGACCAGCGCGATCGCGAACGCGAGCCACACCAGCCCGCCCGCCTCGCCGGCCATCTCGCCGATCAGCGCGTACACCCCGGCGCCGAGCACGTCGCCGAGAATGAACAGGAACAGCAGGGGGCCGGTCACGGCCCGCTTCAGCCGGGGCGCGCCCGCGGCCTTCTCCGTCTCGCTCGTCACGCGCCGATTCTGTGGCAGGTCCGCCCGGCGCGCGCGGCGAGCGGCCGGGCGGTCAGCCCGCGGTCGCGCGCCGGCGCACCGCCTGCTGCACCGCGTAGACCCCGACGACGACCGCGACCAGCCCCGCGGTCGCGGCGAGCTGCGCGCGCGCCGCGTCGTCGGTCAGCATCAGCACGACGACCCCGCCCAGCGCCGCCAGCGTCGCCCACGTCAGCCACGGGTAGCCCCACATGCGCAGCGGCAGCCCCTCGGGGCCTGCGGCGGCGACCAGCCGGGGCCGCAGCCGCAGCTGCGACACGGCGACCAGCACCCACACCACCAGCAGCGACGACCCGGCGGCGTTCAGCAGGATGCCGAGCAGCGCGTCGGGCAGCAGCCAGTTCAGCGCGACGGCGACGAGCCCGAGGACGACCGACACCAGCACGGCGACCCACGGCACGTCGCGCCCCGACACCCGGCGCAGCACGCGCGGCCCGTCACCGCGCCCGGCCAGCGAGAAGGCCATGCGGGACGTCGCGTAGATGTTGGCGTTGAACGCGGACAGCAGCGCCAGGACGACGACGACCTCCATGAGCCGCGCGGCCCCCGGCAACCCGGCCAGCTCGAGGACGGCGACGAACGGCCCGTCGACGAGCTGCGGTGCGTCCCACGGCAGCACGAGCACCATGACGGCGACGGCCCCCACGTAGAACAGCAGGATGCGCCACACGATCGACCGGGTGGCGCGCGCGACGGCCCGCTGCGGGTCGCGTGCCTCGGCCGACGCGATGGTGACGATCTCGATGCCGCCGAACGCGAAGACCACGACGAGCAGCCCCGCGGCGATCCCGCCCAGTCCCGTCGGCGCGAAGCCGCCGTGCCCCAGCAGGTTCGACGTCCCGACGGGCTCGGTCCCCGGCAGCCACCCGAAGGCCAGCGCGACGCCCACGACGAGGAACCCGACGATCGCGACGACCTTGATGAGCGCGAACCAGAACTCGAACTCCCCGAACTGCCGTACCCCGACGAGGTTCACGACGGCGAACACCGTGACGGCCGCGAGCGCGACCCCCCACTGCGGCACGCCCGGCAGCCACCCCGTGACGATCCGCGCGACGCCGGTGATCTCGACGCCCAGCACCATGACGAGCGTGAACCAGTAGACCCACCCGAGCGTGAACCCGGCCCAGCGGCCCAGCGCGCGCTCGGCGTACACGGAGAACGACCCGCTCGCGGGGACGGCCGACGCCATCTCGGCGAGCATCCGCATCACGAGGACGACGAGCAGCCCGGCGACGGCGTACGACACGAGCACGGCCGGCCCGGCGACGGCGATCCCGACGCCGCTGCCGAGGAAGAGCCCGGCGCCGATCGCGGACCCCAGGCCCATCATCGTCAGGTGCCGCGCCCGCAGGCCGTGGCCGAGGGCGGGGGCGGCCTCGGAGGCACCGCGGGGCGGGTCGGCTGCGGTGCCCGGCTGGAGGACACCGCCCAGCGGGTCGGAGGGTGCGGACGTCATGCGGTGGGGACCTCGGCTCGTGGGGACGCGGCCGGCAGGCCGCCCGTCCACGGTAGTCGCGGCGCGAGCGAGGTCGGCGGGACCGTCGGTACGCCGAGCACCGCGACGAGGTCGTGGAAACCTCCCACCAGCGCCGACGCGGGATAGTCGCCCCGCCCCTGCCTGTTCCGCCCGGGACGCCGGGACCCCTAGTGTGGCGAGGGTCACCCCCGCAGGTGGGGTGCGGCGCCGGGGGGCGGATGCATGACCAGCACGCAGGAGACCGTCGCACCGGCCGCCGCGCCGGCCAAGATGTCGCTGCCCACGCTCACCGCCATGGTCGTCGGCGGCATGGTGGGCGCGGGGGTGTTCTCGCTGCCCGCGCGGTTCGGTGTCGCGACCGGCGTGCTGGGGGCGCTCATCGCGTGGGCCATCGCGGGCGCCGGCATGCTCATGCTCGCGTTCGTCTTCCAGAACCTCGCGGTGCGCAAGCCGGACCTCGACTCGGGCGTCTTCATCTACGCCAAGGCGGGGTTCGGGGACTACGTCGGCTTCAACTCGGCGATCGGGTTCTGGGCGTCGACCGTCGCGGGCAACACCTTCTACTGGGTGTTCATCACCGCGACGCTCGGCACCTTCTTCGACGCGTTCGGCGACGGCGACACGCTGCTGGCCGTCGCCGTGTCGACCGTCGGCGTGTGGCTGTTCCACTACCTCATCGCGCGCGGCGTGCGGGACGCGGCCGTCATCAACCGCATCGTCACGGTCTTCAAGGTCCTGCCGATCCTCACGTTCGTCGTCGTCCTCCTGTTCGCGTTCGACGCCGGGGTCTTCGCGGACAACTTCTTCGCGTACGACGACCTGGGCACGATGGGCGAGCAGGTCAAGAACACGATGATCATCACGACGTTCGTGTTCCTCGGCATCGAGGGCGCCAGCGTGTACTCGCGGTACGCCAGGCGGCGCGAGGACGTGGGCCGCGCGACCGTCCTGGGCTTCCTGTCGGTGCTGTCGATCTTCGCGCTCGTCACGCTGTCGTCGTACGCGGTGCTGCCCCGCGCGGAGATCGCCGCGACGCGCCAGCCGTCGATGATCGGCGTCTTCGAGTCCGTCGTGGGCCCGTGGGGCGCGACGTTCATCTCCGTCGGCGTGGTGGTGTCCGTACTGGGCGCGTACCTGGCGTGGACGCTCATGGCCGCCGAGGTCATGTACCACCCGGCGCGCAACGACGACCTGCCCGAGCTGCTGGGCCGCGAGAACCGTGTCGGCACGCCCATCATGGCGCTCGTCGCGACGTCGATCGCGGTGCAGGCGCTGCTGCTGCTCACGCTGCTGGTGTCCGACGCCCTGAACTTCATGCTCGACCTGTGCACGAGCCTGGCGCTCATCCCGTACTTCCTCGCGGCGGCGTACGCGCTGAAGATCGCGCTGACCGGTGAGGGCTACGAGGGCGTCGACCCGCGCACGCGGCGCACGCACGCGATCGTCGCGGGCGTCGCGACGGGGTACACGCTGTTCCTGTTCGTCGCCGCGGGGCTGGAGTTCCTGCTGCTGTCGACCGTGATCCTCGCGCCGCTGACGCTGCTGTACGTCAGGGCGCGCCGCGAGCACCGGCGGCGGCTGTTCACGCCCGCCGAGGCGGTGCTGTGCGCCGTGGTCGTCGCCGGGGCCGTCGTCGGCCTCCTCGGCCTGGCGACGGGCCGGATCGAGCTGTGAGGCCCACGTGACCCCACCCGACGGAAGGACGAGCATGAGCCAGACCGTGTCCGCAGGCTACGGCGTCCACTCGGAGGTCGGGCGGCTCCGCAAGGTGATGGTCTGCCGCCCGGGGCTCGCGCACCGCCGCCTCACCCCGACCAACAGCGACGAGCTGCTGTTCGACGACGTCCTGTGGGTCGAGAACGCGCAGCGCGACCACGCGGACTTCGTCAACAAGCTGACGACCCGCGGCGTGGACGTCGTCGAGCTGCACGACGTGCTCGCGCAGACCCTGCAGGTCCCCGGCGCCCGCGACTGGCTGCTGGACCGCAAGATCGTGCCCAACCGGGTCGGTCTGGGCCTGGTCGACAGCACCCGCGCCTACCTGGAGGAGCTGCCGCCGGCGCGCCTGGCGGAGCTGCTCATCGGCGGCCTGGCGACCATCGACCTGCCGGCGGAGCACCGCCCGCCCGCGATCGGCCTGGCCCGTGAGTCCACCGGCGCCCGCGAGTACCTCATGCCGCCGCTGCCCAACACCCTCTACACGCGCGACACGACGTGCTGGCTGTACGGCGGGCTGACGCTCAACCCCCTGTACTGGCCGGCGCGGCACGACGAGACGCTCATCTACCAGGCGATCTACCTGCACCACCCGGACTACGTCGGCTCGCGCGTCTGGTGGGGCGACCCGGGTGAGGAGTGGGGGCAGGCGACGTTCGAGGGCGGCGACATCATGCCCGTCGGCAACGGCGTGGTCCTCATGGGCATGAGCGAGCGGACGTCCCGGCAGGCGATCACGCAGGTCAGCGCGGCGCTGTTCGCGCAGGGGGCGGCCGAGCGGGTCGTGGTGGCCGGCATGCCGAAGCTGCGCGCGGCGATGCACCTCGACACCGTGTTCACGTTCGTCGACCGGGACGTCGTCACGCTGTACCCGACGATCATGGACGCGGTGCACACGTTCACGCTGCTGCCGTCGGACGCGCGCCCGGGCTTCGACGTCGTCGACGAGGGGTCGGCCGCGTTCACCGACGTCGTGGCCCGCGCCATGGGCCTGGACTCGCTGCGGACCATCGACACCGGCGGCGACGTGTACGAGTCGGAGCGCCAGCAGTGGGACTCGGGCAACAACGCCGTCGCCCTCGAGCCGGGCGTCGTGTTCACCTACGACCGCAACACCCTGACCAACACGCTGCTGCGCAAGGCCGGCATCGAGGTCATCACGATCGTCGGGGCCGAGCTGGGGCGTGGCCGGGGCGGGGGGCACTGCATGACGTGCCCGATCGTGCGGGACCCGCTGGAGTGGTGAGGCCCGCCGCGGATCCCCGCTGCCGGGCCGCGGCGCATGCACTTTGCATGCAGTCGCAGTAATCTGACGGCATGAGCGTGTCCCTCACCGTCCGCGACGTGCCCGACGACGTCCGCGACGAGCTCGCCGCGCGCGCCGCGCGCAGCGGCCGGTCCCTGCAGGAGTACCTGCGCGCGACGCTGACCGAGCTCGCGGCCCGGCCGACGGCGGCCGACGCCGTCGCGCAGGCCCGCGGCCGTGCGCTCGGGTACCCCGACGTCAGCGCCGAGCAGATCCTCGACGACCTCGACGCCGGACGGCGGTGACCACCGCCCTGGTCGTGGACGCGTCAGCCGTCCTGGCGGTCCTCATCGACCCCGGCCCCCGCGGTGAGCGGGCCGCGACCCACATGTCCGGCGCTCAGCTGGCCGCACCCGACCTGCTCGGCTACGAGGTGCTGAACGTGCTGCGCCGACGCCGGGCGGCGGGGCACCTCACCGCGAACCAGGCGGCGCTCGCCGTACGCACGTGGTCGCAGCTGCCGGTCGACCTCTGGCCCCTCGCCCCGCTCCAGCCCGACGTGTGGCGGCTCACGCACAACCTCTCGGCCTACGACGCCGCCTACGTGGCTCTCGCCGGCCATCTCGGCGCACCGCTGCTCACGGGTGACCGCCGGCTCGCCGGGGCACCGGGGCTGACCTGCGAGGTCGTCACGATCTGATGCGCCCCGCCAGCGTGACCCGCAGTGCGGCCGTCAGGGCGTCGGGTCGTCGCCCGTCGGGTCCGACGGGTACAGGCGCCGCGTGCCCGTGTCCTGGTTGTCGCCGGGTGGCGGCTGCGTGTCCGGGCCGGTGGCGCCGGGCAGCGGCTGGTTCTCCGCGTCCTGCGTCTCGGGCCGCTGGGATGCCGGGTGGACGGTGTCCTCGCTCATGGGTCCACCCTGCGACGGCCGTCCGGGCCCCGCCACCCGAGGGCCGCGGGACCCCGGCGACGGCGCCTCGCGGCTGCCGGGTGCGTCAGCCGCCCACGACCCCGCACGCGATGCGGTCGCCGGAGTCACCGGTCTTGAGCGTGTCGGCGTCCGGGCCGTTCGGCGCGTAGCGCTCGGGGATGTTGGCGAAGTTGTCCGGGCCGGCGTGCACCATGACCGCGGTGCCGTCGTCGTCCATCAGGTCCTCCAGCGTCACGGCGTCCGTGCTCGCGGTCAGGCGGCCGGAGCCCGTGGAGTCGACGAGCAGGGACGGCAGGTCGCCCTGGTGCGCGCCGTGGTCCGCCATGTCGGCTCCGAGGTGACCGCCGGCGGACAGGAAGTCGCCGACCTTCGCCGGGTCCGTGGGGTCCGGGCTGTCCGGCTCGCAGACGCCGATGGCATGCAGGTGGAAGCCGTGGAACCCGGGCGGCAGGTCGCCGGCCGCGACCTCGACCTCGAGCGCGCCGTCGTCGTCCTTCAGCCACACCGTGCCGACCTGGTTGTTGTCCGCATCGAGCAGCGTGACCTCGGTGCCGTCGTCGCCCTCGTCGCCCATCGGGGGCGTCGTCGCCTCCTGCTGGTTGATGACCGGGTCGTTCTGCTCCTGGCCGGACGCGGTGCAGGCGGTGACGGCTGCTGCTGCGGTGACGGCGACGATCGTCGCCCTGAGAGTGCGTCGCATGGTGCCCCCTCGATGTCGGTCCTCGGACCTTCTCCACGGTACGAAAACCCCGGGGAGAGCGCCCGGCGAGCGCACGACCGTCCCGTGCGTCAGCGGAAGTGCCCCGCGACTGAGCCACCCTCACAGCTTCTCCATCATCTATCCCCTCTAGATTGTTGCGTTCTAGGGGGGATAGATTCGCGCTCGTGAAGCGGGTGACGTCATCAAGAGGATCCAGCGCGAGGCCCGTCGCCAAGGCCTCCCGTTCGAGGTCGTCGAGCTGAGCCGTCACACAGGCATCGTCGTCGACGGGTTCCGGTCCACGCTCGGCCGGCACAACGAGGTTCCGGACGGCACCGCCCGCGCGTTCTGGAAGCAGTTCGAAGGGGTCCTCGCCGAAGGGGTGGTGGCGATGAAGATCATCGCGACGGCAGTCCGGGAGGACCGGCACTGGCTCGTCCGCAACGACACGTACCCGTCGGCGTTCACGACCGTGACGCGGCTCGCGGACGCCGCGGAGGCACACCGGGAGGCCGTCGCGTTCGTCGCCGGAGTGCCTGCGGCAGAGATCGAGGTCGAGGTCGAACCGGTCGTCGACGAGAGGCTCGCCGACCTGATCGCGGAGGCGCGGGCCGCGACGCGCGACGCGGAGCGCGCGCAGCGTGTCGCAGCGACCCTGTCGCGGCAGGCGGTCGCACGTCTGCGCGCAGCCGGACTGACCGGCGTCGACACAGCCGCCGTGCTCGGCGTGAGCCCTCAGCGCGTGTCGCAGCTGGGGAAGACCGCATGAGCGCCGAACCACGACCTGCTCACCGGCGTCGCACGTCGGCTCGAGTGCTCGACCGGGGATCCGTGCGCCGCTAGGCTCGTCGCAGATGTCCACCCTCGACCCCGCCCGGCTCATCGCCTGGGACCGTGAGCTGCGTGCGGTGCATGCGCGCCTGCGGGACAGCCTGCAGGTCGCGCGCGAAGCGGTCGACGACGAGGCGGACGGTCCGGCGGACGCCGCGTCCCCGTCGCGCGAGCTCCTGCTGTTCTGCACCGGGTTCTGCGCGGCGCTCGACGGCCACCACCAGGGTGAGGACGACGTCGTCTTCCCCGGCCTCCTCGCGTCGGCGCCGGGGCTGCGGGACGTCGTGAGCCAGCTGGTCCGCGACCACGCGATGCTGTCGCACCTGCTGGGCGAGCTGCAGCGCGTCGTCGCGACCGGGCACGCTGCGGGCGGCCACGACACCGCCGCGCTGCACCGGCACCTCGACGGCATCGAGGCCGTCATGGAGACGCACTTCCGGTACGAGGAGAAGCGGCTGCTGCCGGCGCTGACGGACCTCGTGCTCGACGCGACGCCACGCGCGGCGCTCGGCCCGTTGGCGTCGGACGTCAGCGGTCTCTCGACCTGACGCACGGTGCCGTCTGCGGCCGGCACGAGCGCACGGCGAGGTGCTCGCGGGCGCCTGTCGGTGGGCGCCGGTAGGTTCCCCGCCATGGAGACCGCACCCTCGAACCCGGCCGCGACGTTCCTCGACCTCGTGGCGCCGCTCACCGCCGTGAGCGACCGCCTCCCCGCCGCGGCGTGGGACCAGCCGTCGGCGTGCGAGGGCTGGACGGCGCGCGACGTCCTGCGCCACGTCGTCGACTCGCAGCGCGGGTTCCTCGGCGCGCAGGGCATCGAGCTCCCGGACGTGGACCTGCGCACCGACCCGGCGGCGGGGTGGCGGGCGCACGCCGCGGCCCTGCACCGAGTCCTCGACGACCCGACCGTGGCGGGACGCGAGTACGACAGCCTCTTCGGCCGCACGACGGTGGGCGAGACGCTCCTCGGCTTCTTCGGACTCGACCTCGTCGTCCACCGCTGGGACCTCGCGAGCGCAGCGGGGATCGACGAGCGGCTCAGCGACGACGAGCTGACGTTCGTCGAGGGCCGGGCCGACAGCCTCGGCGACGCGCTGTACTCCGAGGGCGTGTGCCGGGCCGGCGTCGAGCCGCCGGCGGACGCGGACCGTCAGGCACGTCTGCTCGCACGGCTGGGGCGTCGGACCGCAGGCTGAGGCACCGGCGCGCGGGGGGACCACCATGCCGTCACCTGCCAACGGGGTCCCGATCGGCCCGGACGTCGTCACCGCGCTGCTCACCGAGCAGCACCCCGACCTGGCGCACCTGCCGCTGGGCCGGCGGTACGAGGGCTGGGACATGGCGATGTACCGGCTGGGCGACGACCTGGCCGTACGGCTGCCGCGACGCGCGGCGTCCGTCGGGTCCATGACCACCGAGCTGCGGTGGGTGCGGGAGCTGGGGGCGGCGTGGACGTTCCCGACGCAGCAGGTGGTGCGGGCCGGTGAGCCCGGAGCCGCGTACCCGTGGCCGTGGGCCGTCGTGACCTGGTTGCCGGGCGTGACGGCCGCCGAGGTGCCGCTGGACGCCTCCTCCGGCCCGGACCTGGGGCGCGCGCTCGCGCAGGTCCACGTGCCGGCCGCGCCTGACGCGCCGTACAACGACGAGCAGTCGATCCCGCTGTCCGCGCGCGTCCACGTGGTGCTGCGCTCCCTCGCGCACGTCGAGGAGCAGGCACCGGCCCGGGGCGTGCGCCTGGACCGCGAGCGCGCCGAGCGCCTGTGGGCCGACGCGCTCGCCGCGCCCGTCGACGTGCCGCGCACGTGGATCCACGCGGACCTGCACCCGCACAACCTGCTGAGCGCCGAGGGTCGGTTCGCCGGCGTCCTCGACTGGGCGGACATCGCTGAGGGCGACCCCGCGACGGACCTGGGTTTCCTGTGGCTGGCGCTGCCCGCGGCCGGCGTACGGGCGGCGTTCGACGCGTACCGCTCTGCGGCACCCGGTGGCCTGTCGGACGCGACGGCGACCCGCGCGCACGGCACGGGCCTCGCGATGGCCGCGGGGTGAGTCCAGTGGGACGAGCCGACGACCCGCGAGATCGGCTGGCGCGCCCTGACAGAGCTGGGCGTCCTCCACCCCCTCTGACAATGAAACCGGACCGCCCTCCCACCACCTGGGTCACTGGATCGCCCTCTCACCCCCGGGGCTCCCCAGGGCTGACTGGATTGCACTCTCACCACCAAGGGGCTCCCAGGGGTGACTGGATTGCACTCTCACCACGGAGGGAACTCGCCATGGCCGGCCCTCCCCCAGGGCGCGAGAGAGCAATCCAGTCACCCCCGGCCTCCCTTTGGGCGCGAGAGAACAATCCAGTCACCCCCGGCCTCCCTTTGGGCGCGAGAGAGCAATCCAGTCACCCCCCGCCCTCCCTTTGGGCGCGAGAGAACAATCCAGTCACCCATCACCCCCGAGAGCGGCCGGTACGGACGGCAAAGGACTCGAACCGGGCCAGGCCGTGGTGCCAGCATCGAGCCGTGACCACCGACGACTGCGTCTTCTGCGGGATCGTCGAGCGCCGGCTCGACGCCTCCGTCGTGCACGAGTCCGCGAACGTCCTGGCGATCATGGACATCGATCCGGTGACGCCGGGACACGTCCTCGTCCTGCCGCGGGCGCACCTGCCCGAGCTGGCGGACCTCGACGACGACCTGGCCGCCGAGGTGTTCGCCGTCGCCCGGTCGGTCGCCGCGGCGCTGCGACGCTCGCCGCTGCGGTCCGAGGGCGTGAACCTGTTCTACGCCGACGGCGAGGCCGCGTTCCAGGAGGTCTTCCACTCCCACCTGCACGTGTTCCCGCGGTTCGCGGACGACGGCTTCACCATCGGCGCGCGGTGGGGCTCGAACCCCTCGCGCGCGGAGCTCGACGCGAACGCCGCGACCCTGCGTGCCGAGCTCCGGCCGCCCGGCCCGGCCGAAGCGTGACCTGCCCGCAACACGCCTGACACAACTGCCTCGTAGCGTCACCGCACCGCACCCGTGGACACGGCGGGCGTCCCGCGCGACGCTGGGTCCACCCGGCTCACGAGGCCGCGCGATTCGCCGCACCGACAGGCGCACGGCAGGACGGACGCACGCGAGGAGGCCGGGATGTTCGACCACGTCGACCCCTTCATCGGCACCGCCGCGACCGATCTGCCCGCGCCCAGCGGCCTGGCAGCCACGTGGTGGTCGCCCAAGCCGCAGGTCGGCAACACGCACCCGGGAGCGACGTACCCGTTCGGCATGGTGTCGGCGTGCGCGTACTCGGCGGCGTACCCCACGGGGTACGGGCGGTACGACCTGTCGACCGAGGGCCTGCCGCCCGTGCTGCACGACCGGCTCGTGGCCAGCGGGTTCACGCACTTCCAGCAGTCGGGCACGGGCGCGATCCGCAAGTACTACAACTACTTCCGCGTCACGCCCATGCTCTCGCCGCTCGACGACCTGGGCCGCACCTGGGAGATCGTCGAGGAGGAGGCACAACCCGGGTACTACGCGGCGACGCTGGAGTCCGGCATCCGCGCCGAGATCACCGTCGGGCCCAAGTCCGCGGTCCACCGGTACACGTTCCCCGCCCACCACGACGCGCGGCTCGTCATCGACTTCTCCCTCGGCGGACTCGACATCCCGTACGGCCGGACCATCCCCTTGCGCGCGCACCTCGGCTCGGTGAGCCCCGGGTGCGCCGAGGGGGAGATCGTCGTCGAGGGCGCGCCGCTGGCCGTGCGCGTCGAGTGCGACGCGCAGCACTGGCGGCAGCTGCTCTGGTACGACCGGCGCCTGATGCCCGGCGGCACGCGCCTCGACTTCGACCGCATCCGGCCCACCACCCTGCGGCCGTTCGGCCTCATGTGGGCGGGGCCGACCGAGCCGGGACAGGTCGTCGAGCTGCGGTTCGGGTTCTCGCTGCGGGGCGTCGAGCAGGCCGCGCACACGCTGGACCGCGAGTGCGGGCCCGACCCGCGGCGGTCCTTCGAGCGGCGACGCGCCACGACGCAGGCCGTGTGGCGCGAGCACCTCGGCAAGGTGCAGGTCGACACGCCGTCGTCGGACAAGGCGACGGTCATGGGCACCGCCCTCTACCACTCGCTGATCAAGCCGTGCCTCGCCCCCGACGAGTCCCCGTTCTGGCCGACCCCCGGCCCGTTCGCGTTCGACCTGTCGACCATGTGGGACATCTACCGCACGCACCTGCCGCTGATGACGACCCTCTTCCCCGACAAGGCGGTCGAGCTGGCGAACGCCCTGCTGCAGATCGCCGAGGAGGAGGGCAACCTGCCCATCGGCTACCGCATGGCTCGCGGTGCCGACCGCTTCAGCCGTCAGGGGTCGGCCCTCGCCCACACGTTCCTCGCGGACCTGTGCGCGCTGGGCCTGCCGGGGGTCGACTGGGACTGGGCGCTCGTGCACATGACCGACGACCTGCGCCGCACGTACGGCGAGGAGTTCCTGCTGCACGGGCGTACCCACCCCATCAGCCACACGCTCGACCTGGCCTTCGGGTACTGGTGCTCGGCGATCGTCGCCGGGAGGGTCGGGGACCTGACGCTCGTCGACCAGTTCGGCCCGCTGGCCGCCCGCTGGACCAACGCGTACGACCCGGCGACGGGCCTGCTCGTCGACTCGACGTACTACGAGGGCGGCCGCTGGAACTACTCGTTCCGGTTGATGCACGACATGGCGTCACGCATCGCGCTGGCCGGCGGCGACGACGCGTTCACGACGATGCTCGACCGGTTCTTCGGCTTCGGCGCCGACCCCGTCAAGCAGCCGGGTCTGCACCCCGACGTCGGGGAGATGGCCGCCGGCTACGCCCTCAACCGGTTCGAGGGTCTCAACAACGAGCCGGACATGGAGGCGCCCTGGGCGTACATGTACTCGGGTCGCCCCGACCGCACGGCGCAGGTGGTGCACGACGTCGTGCAGCAGCAGTTCGGGACGGGCCGCGGTGGTCTGCCCGGCAACGACGACTCCGGCGGGCTGTCGTCGTGGTACGTGTGGGCGAGCCTGGGGCTCTTCCCCGTCGCAGGGCAGAACCTGTTCCTGCTCAACGCGCCCGCGTGGCGCGAGGCACGCGTCGACGTGGGCGGCCGGCCGCTCACGGTGGAGACGACCGGCTTCACCGAGCCCGAGCCCGGCGGGCCGGCCCAGCACGTGCAGTCGGTCCACCTGGACGGCGTCCCGCTCGACCGCCCGTTCCTCACGGGCGGCGAGCTGCACACCGGCGGCCGGCTGCTCATCGGTCTCGGCCCGGAGCCGTCCGGGTGGGGAACCCAGCACCGACCACCCAGCGCGCCCGCGCCGCACGTCGACGTCCCGCTCCCCCGCCTGTCCAGACCCTGACGTGACTGGATTGCACTCTCACGCCAGGGAGGGGGGCCTCCCCCGCCACCCCCGGGCGTGAGAGAGCAATCCAGTCACCCCCTCTCCCCCGTGAGAGAGCAATCCAGTCACCCCCTCTCCCCCGTGAGAGAGCAATCCAGTCACCCCCTCTCCCCGTGAGAGTGCAATCCAGCACACCCGCACCCGCCTATCCCGTGACAGGGCGCCCCCGCCCGACCCGACCGAGAGGACGACGCCGTGGACACCACCGCCGCCCGCCCCGACCGCCGTCTCGTCATCGTCGTGCGCGCCGACCCCGTCATCTGCGGTCACTCCGGTGAGGCACGCAACCTCGCCGAGGCCGCGCTGCAGCGGGGCTTCGACGAGGTCCGCATCGTCACCTGGCCGATCGAGCGCCTGCAGGAGGCCGGTCTGCCGCTCAAGCCGCTGGACGGCGTCATGCCGTACTCCCCGGGGATCGTCGTCGAGCGCCCCGAGCCCGTCGGCGACTACAAGGTCCCCGACGGCCGGTTCCTCGCCGGCCTGACGGGCCGGCTCGTCGAGCTGTTCACCGACGGCGTCCCCACGGTCGCGATGTCGCTGTACCTCTCGCCGCACGCCACCGCCGTGGCGGACGCGGTGGCGGTCGCGCGCCGCACGGGCCTGCCCGTGGACGTGGTCACGGTGGCGGAGGCCGTCGGCTCCGACGTCACCAACGTCGTGCGCGCGTGCGTGCAGGAGGACCGGTTCGGTGCCGCGGCGCACGTGCTCGCGCAGTACCTGTCGCACGACGTGGTCCTCGCGGTGTCGCAGTACACCCGGGACCTGGTGATCACCGAGGCCGCGGCCATCGACGCCCGCCACGGCACGCGGTTCGCCGAGCAGTGCCGCGAGCGCGTCGCCGTCTCCTACCCCGCGATCGACGTCGGCACGTACCTCGCGCGGGACGAGGACGAGACCGACCGGGTGCTCGCCAACCGCAGCCTGACGCGTGACGGATACGTGCTGTTCCTGTCGCGGCTCGCGCACGCCAAGGGCGTCGACGACCTCATCGACGGGTACGTGCGCTCGGGCGCACCGGCAGCCGGGCGCCGTCTCGTCGTCGCGGGCAACGGGCCGCAGGCCGCGGAGCTGCACGCGCACGCCGCCCGCACGCCCGTGGCGGACCTCATCACGTTCCTCGACGACGTCCCCGACGACGAGAAGGGCCACCTCATGGCCGGCTGCACCGCGTTCGTGCTGCCGTCCAAGCCGCGCCCGGAGTTCGTCGAGACCTTCGGCATCGCGCTGGTCGAGAAAATGCTGTCCGGCGGCGGGCCCGTCGTCACGACGGTCACCGGGGGCATCGGGGAGGCGGTCGGCGACACCGCCGTCATCGTCCCCGTCGACGCACCCGACGCCATCGCGGCCGCGCTCGACGACGTCCTCGCGATGGACCGCGCCGAGCGCGCCGCGTGGGCCGAGCGGGCACGGGAGTACGCGCTGCGCTTCGACCGCGGCGTGGTGCTCGACCGGATCCTCGACCGGGTCGCCGCGGTGAGGTGGGCGACCGTCCCGGCCTGAGGGGGCACGCCCCGGCGCGCGTGAGACAGGTGTGGAAAAGCCCAGCGCGTCACAGTCCGGACATGTCACGATTCCCGTGGTCCTGCGTGAGCGACGAGCCGGCCGGCTCGGCCCCGCGACCACCACCCCCGGAGGCCTGTCGTGCTGTTGCGTCGTGCTGTCGTCGTCCCGTCCCTCGTCGCGCTGCTGTGCGTCCTGCCCGCGTGCGGCTCCACGCCCGCGGACGTCGCGGCGAGCCCGTCCGCGACCGCCGCGGCGACCCCGACCCCCGACGGCGCCGCGACGTTCACCACGGACGACCTCGTGGCCGCCATCACCGACGCGTACAGCACCGCGGGCAGCTACGACTTCACGCTCGTCCTGGGCACGGACGGGGCGCTCGGCGAGGTCGCGGGCTCGATGCACCTGGGCGACGTCCCCGCGTACGACATGACCGTGACGATGATGGGCATGGAGATGCGGATGCGCGCCGTCGACGGCCAGGGGTACGTCAGCCTCGGCGAGCTGACGGGCGGCAAGTTCCTCGCTGTGGACCCGGCGGACACGTCGAACCCGTTCGCCGCGTCGTTCGCGAGCTCGATGGACCAGGCCGACCCGTCGATGGGCCTGAAGGAGCACCAGGCGGCGATCGTCAGCGTGACCGCCGTCGGCGAGCCGACGGACGTCGACGGCGTGCAGGCCCAGACGTACGAGGTGGTCGTCGACCCGCGGAAGATGCCCGAGCGGATGGCCGAGCTGGAGAGCAACCTGCCCCCCGGCCAGGAGCTGCCCGAGACGCTCACGTACACCTACCTGATCACCGCCGACGGCCTCGTCCCGGAGGTCTCGTACGAGATCCTCGGGATCGAGGGGCGGATGACCACGTCGAACTGGGGCGCCGCGGCGCCCGTGACGGCGCCCGGGGCCGACGAGATCACGACGCAGGAGGCGCTCGGCGGCTGAGCCGGCGACGGCGACGGGCCTGGCCGCCGTCCGGTGACTCGCGGGCCTGCCCGGCGACGCCCCGGGCGAGTGCGAGCACCACTTCACCAAGTCGCAACACCGCGGTGACCGCGAGGTCACGGGCGTCTCCGACAGTCATGGCAGTGCGTCGTCCGCGCGCGCGTCCCCGACGACGGATCGGAGCACCATGCGACAGCCGTCCGGCACAGCCCCCGTCCCCATGACCACCGGCCACCACCACACCCGGCCGTCCCCGCACGCCCACACCGTCCGCTGGCTGTACGACGTCATGCGCAGCGAGATGCGCGACAGCGCGTTCCCCGGCAACGTCCTGCCCCCGGAGGACGCGCTGGTGCGCCGGTACGGCGTGAGCCGCGGCGCCGTCCGCAAGGTCATCGACCTGCTCCGCGAGGAGGGCGTCGTCGAGCGCACGCGCGGCGCCGGCACGTTCATCGTGTCGCCGCGGACGCTGCCCCACGGGGTGGGGCCGTCGCGGGACGTCGCGCAGGACGTCAACGCGCGCGCGCCACGGGTCAGCATCTTCACGACGCACGCGGCGCTGCACGCGGCGCCCGCCTACGTGGCGGACAGGCTGCGGGTCGCGCCGGGCACGCCGGTCGTGCTGCTCGAGAGCACGACCTACCTCGACGGGTTCCCCCTGAGCGTGCGGTCGGCGTTCATGCCGTTCTGCCTCTTCGGGGTGCTGCTGGACGGGGACGTCGACCTCGACCGGTCGCCGTACCTCGTGATGCAGGAGGTGCTGGACGAGCACCCGGGCGACACGGATCTGCGGATCACGGCGTCGGCCGCGAGCCACGCGGTCGCCGATCTGCTCGGCATCCAGCCGGGCGCGCCGACGCTGGACACCGCGCGCGAGGTGTACTCGCGCTCGGGGGTCGTGCTGGAGCACAGCGTCGCGCACGCCCGCGCCGACCGGCTGAGCTTCTGCACGGTCATGGCCGCGCACGAGCCGATGGGCTGACGCGTCACCCCGTCCGCGTCTCGCCGACAGCCACGGCGCACACGACGACAGCGGCGAGGACGGCCGCGCAGAACCACAGCGCGCCCGCGACGTCGCCCGCGGAGATGAGCGCGCCCGCGACGACGGGCAGGATGGTGAAGCCGACGTCGCGGGACAGGCGCATCGCGGAGACCCCGACCTCGGGGACGGGCGACAGGTCGACCACGGCCGCGGGCATCACCGCCAGCAGGAGGCCGCCGGCGACGCCGAGCGGGAGCGCGGAGGCGCCGAGGATGACCAGGTCCTGCGCGACGTGGGCGCCGATGACGAGCAGCACGCCGAGCACGCCGCACACCGCACCCAGCGCGATGGGCGCCCGCCGCCCCCGCCGGTCGGACCACCGCCCGCCGACGCGCCCGGCGACGCACTCGACCGTGTAGACCCCGGTCAGCAGCATGCCGAGTGCTGCTCCCCCGTGCCCGAGGCCGCCGACGACGAGCGGGATCACCGCGAGTGACAGGGCGGCGCGCACGCCCTGGCCCGCGCCCGCGTTCGCCAGGACCAGCAGCGCGCGCCGCGTGCCCAGCCCGGGCAGCGCCGGCATGCTCAGGCGCGGCCGCCCCGACGCGGGCACCGCCGGCAGCGCGAGCCGGGCGCCGAGCGCGCACAGCAGCGCGAGGACGCCGCAGACCGCGAACGCGGCACGCGACCCCGTGACGCCGCCGGTGACGGCCACGACCGCGCCACCCGCGAGCGGCGCGAGGACCGCGCCGAGGGTCTGCGCGGACTGGAACTCCCCGAGCGCGCGCCCGACGCGGCCCGGCCCGGCCAGCAGCATCGCGAGGCGCGGCCCGGCGGCGGCGAACAGTGCCAGCCCGACGCCCTGCACGAGCCGGGACACCTCCATGAGCAGGAACGTCGGCGCGAGCGCGGACGCGAACGACCCCGCGGCCCAGACGAGCATGCCGACGACGATCGCACCGCGCGGCGCCAGGTACGGCAGAGCCCGCGTCCCGAACACGTCGAGGACGAGCACGACGGCCGTCAGCGACGCTACCGAGACGCCCGCCATGAACGGGGACGCGCCGAGCTGCACGGCGAGCACCGCGGTGATCGGCGCCGTGAAGCCCAGCGCGAGGCCGGAGCCGGAGATGACCGCGTAGAACCCGGCCGTCGTGCGGCGACGCCCGCCGCGGGGGCCCCGCGGCGGGCGTGGGTCCGCCCACGCCCGCGCGGGGCCCTGGCCGCGTCGCGCCCGCGTCGTGCTGACCGCGAGCGCCGCCATCAGTCGGGCAGGGTGGCCAGGTGCCAGGCCGTGACCCGCTGGTAGGCGTCCCCGACCCGCAGCACCGTGGCCTCGTCGAACGGGCGGCCGACGACCTGCACGGACATCGGCAGGCCGCCGAGGAAGCCCATCGGCGCGGCGAGCGCGGGGTTGCCGACGGCGTTCCAGTACCCGGTGTGCGTGGAGCGGAAGTTCCAGCGGCCGCCGGCGAGCTCGTCGATCCGCGGGGCGGGTGTGCTGGTGGTGGGCGTGACGACCACGTCGACGTCGCGGAACAGGTCCGCCACGAGGCCCCGGACGTGCTGGCGCAGCCGCTGCGCCTGCACGTAGTCGGCGCCGGTGACGAACGCGCCGGAGGCGACGCCCTGGCGGGTGGAGTCGAAGTAGTCGGACCACCGCGCCCGCAGGTCCGGCAGGTGGTACGCCAACGCCTCCGAGCGCGAGGTGATCCGCATGGCGGCCATCACCTCGTCCCACAGCGGCAGCTCGATCGGCACGAGCGTGGCACCGAGCTCCTCCAGCGCCGCGAGGGCGTCCTGCAGCAGCCGGTCCACCTCGGGGTCGCGGTCCGGCATCACCCGGTGGAGCGTGTCGACGCCGATCCGCAGGCCCGTGAGGTCGCCGGTCAGCGCGGCGGTGTAGGGGCTCACGGGCGCGGTCGCGCTGGTGAGGTCGCTCGGGTCGTGGCCCGCGAGCGCCTCCAGCATGAGCGCGCAGTCGGCCGCGGAGCGGGCCATGGGCCCGATGTGGTCGAGCGAGTACCCCAGGGGGATGCACCCGGACTTCGGCACCCGCCCGTAGGTGGCCTTGAGCCCGCTGATCCCGCAGTACGCGGCGGGCAGCCGGATGGACCCTCCGGTGTCGGTGCCGAGCCCGCCGAGGAAGGCGCCGACGACGACCCCGTTGCCCGTGCCGGAGGACGAGCCGCCGGTCCAGTGGTCGGCGTGCCACGGGTTGCGGGGCACCGGCAGGGGCTTGGTGAGGTCCGGCACCCCGGTCGCGAACTCCATGGTCGTGGTCTTGCCGGTCATGATGCCGCCGGCGGCGCGCAACCGCTGCACGACCACGGCGTCGGTCCCAGCCTGCCAGGTGGTGTCGTGCACGAGGGACTGGCCGGTGGTCGGGCCCTCGGTGGTGACGATGATGTCCTTGATGCCGAGCGGGACGCCGAGCATCGGCGGGACGGGCGCGCCGGACGCCCGCAGGTCGTCGGCGGCGGCCGCGGCGGCCCGCGCCTGGTCGTCGAAGCGCGACATGTAGACGCCGAGCGCCGTGTCGTGCCGGTCGGCGGCGGCGATCGCGCTCTCGACGAGCTCGCCGGCCGTCAGGTCGCCGTCGCGGACGGCCGCGGCGGCCTCGGTGAGGGTGGCGGGGGCGGCGGTGGCCGTCCCGGCTGCTGCTGCTGCGGTGGCGGTCATGCGGGCGCCTCCTGCGGGCTGGGGACGGACGGGACGGACGGGACTGCCGGCTCGGACGGGTGCACGGCCCACACGAGGCCGGGCTCGACGTACCGGGTGGCGAGCACGGCATGGAGCAGCGCGGCGTGCTCCTCGGTCTCGGCGCGCAGCTCCTCGAGCCGGGCGAGCTCGTCCGGCGCGGGCGCGAGGCCGAGCCGTGCGAGCAGCACCGCGGCGGACGGCGCGTCGGTGGCGCCCGTGGCGGCGCTCATGCCGCGACCAGCTCGCCGACGCGGGGCGCCTGCAGGTGGTGGTCGGTGACGCGCTGCAGCGCGTCGGCGACCTTGAGCACGGTGGCCTCGGCGAACGGCTTGCCGACGACCTGCAGCGACAGGGGCAGACCCGTCGAGGAGAACCCGGCCGGGACGGCCACGGCGGGCAGGCCCGTGAGGTTCCACTGGCCGGTGTAGGCGGGCTGGCGCAGCCGCTGGCTGACGTCCATCTCGGCGGCGACCTGGGCGGGGGTGGGCGCGGTGGGCGTGATGAGGACGTCGTGGTCCTCGAGCAGCCGGGCGACGTTGCGGGCGAAGTGCTGCCGGAACCGCGACGCCTGCGCGAGGTCCGCGGCCGACAGCAGCGCGCCGCGGGCGAGCGACGTGCGGGTGAACCGCCCGTAGTCCTCCCACCGGTGCACCAGGTCGTGGCGGTGGTAGGCGTACGCCTCGGCGACGAGGACGAGGTGGGTCGCGTCCTTCGCGGCGGCCGCGTCCGGCACGACGACGTCACGTGCCCGCGCCCCCATGCCGACGAGCAGGTCGACGCCCGCCAGGACGGCCGCGCGGACCTCCGGGTCGAGCAGGTCGTGGTCGAGGAAGTACTCGGTCGGCACGCCGATCCGCAGGCCGGCGACGTCGCCGTCGAGCGCCGCTGTGTACGCGTCGACGGGCGCGGTCGACGCGTTCGGGTCGCTCGGGTCGTGCCCGGCCATGACCTCGAGCATCGCGGCGCAGTCCCACGCGCTGCGGGCCATCGGCCCCACGGAGTCGAGGCTGTACCCCAGCGGCACGACGCCGCTCTTGGGCACGCGCCCGTAGGTGACCTTGAGGCCGGTGTGCCCGTTGACGGACGCGGGGCTGCGCACCGAGCCGCCGGTGTCGGTCCCCAGTCCCCCGAGCGCGAGGCCCGCCGCGACGGCGATGCCGGTGCCGGAGCTGGAGCCCGCGGGCGTGCGCGTGAGGTCCCACGGGTTGCGGGGGATACGGAAGCGCTTGGTGTCGTCCGGCAGCCCGAGGGCGAACTCGCTGGTCGTGGACTTGCCGACGAAGACCGCGCCGGCGTCGCGCAGCCGTGCGACGACGGGCGCGTCCGTGCCCGCGCCCCACTGGGGGTCGAGCACGTGGCTGTTGGCCGTGGTGGGGGCGCCCTTCATGGCGATGATGTCCTTGATCGCCAGGGGGATCCCCTGCAGGGGGCCGGTGTCCCGCCCGGCGGCCAGCGCGGCGTCGGCCGCGGCGGCCTGCTCCAGCGCCTGGTCGGCGGTGACCTCGACGTACGCGCCGAGCGCGTCGTTCTGGGCCGCGGTGCGGTCGAGGATCTCCTGGGTCAGGGCGACGGACGTCAGCGTGCCGTCGCGCAGCGCGGCGGCGGCGTCGTGGATGGTCAGGTTCGCGGGGATGGGCATGGTGGGTCCTCTCGCGTCAGGCGCCGGCGGGGGCCGGGTAGAAGGTGGCCGGGTCGAAGGTCGTGGCGGGCTCGAGGGTCGGCGCGTACGGGTAGAGCGCGTCGGCCTGCGAGCGCAGGGTCGGGTAGTCGGCGATGACCTGGTCCCGCTCGTGGGACAGCAGCGTGAGCTGCGCGGCGGCGAGCAGCGCGTCGACGATCGCGGTGGTGTCGCTGGTCATGTCGGTGTCTCTCCTCTGTTCGGCGTGGGCGGTGCTCGGGCGTGGGCGGTGCTCGGGCGCGACCCTCAGGACGCGGCGCGCACGGCGGGCGTCCCCAGCGGGACGGGAGAGCCCGGCGTGTACAGGTGGCAGGCGACGACGTGGTCGGGGCCGGTGGTGACGGCGGCGGGTCGTTCCTGCGCGCACACCTCGGCGGCGTGCGGGCAGCGGGTGCGGAACCGGCACCCGCTGGGCGGGTCGATGGGGCTGGGGATGTCCGCCTCGTGGGTCGGCGCAGGCTCGTCACGCCGCGACAGGCGGGGGTCGAGGTGCGGGACGGACCCGAGCAGGAGCTGGGTGTACGGGTGCAGCGGCTGCTCGTAGAGCGCCGCGGCGGGCGCCCGCTCGACGACCTGCCCCAGGTACATGACCACCACGTCGTCCGACACGTACTCGACGACGTTGAGGTCGTGGCTGATGAAGACGTACGTCAGCCCGTACTGCTCCTGCAGGTCGGTGAGCAGGTTGAGCACCTGCGCCTGGATCGACTTGTCGAGCGCCGAGACGGCCTCGTCGAGCACGATCAGCCGCGGGTGCACGGCCAGCGCACGGGCGATGTTGACGCGCTGCCGCTGCCCGCCGGAGAGCTGGTGCGGGTAGTGGCCGGCGTACGCGGCCGGCAGGCCGACGGCGGCGATCACGTCGGCGACGCGCTCGTCGACCTCGTCGGGCGACAGGCGGAGGACGCGCAGCGGGAACGCGATGGACTCCCCCACGGTGGCGCGCGGGTTGAGCGCGGACGCGGGGTCCTGGAACACCATCTGCATCTGCTGCAGCTCGCTGCGCGTCCGCCTGCCCTTGAGCTGCTTGTCGGCGAACAGCAGCTCGCCGTCCGTCTCCTGGTGCAGGCCGACGATGACGCGGCCGAGGGTGGACTTGCCGCAGCCGGACTCGCCGACGATGCCGAGGGTCGTGCCCTCGCGGACCTGGAGGTGCACGTCGTCGACGGCCGACAGGGTCGCGCGGCGGCCCTCGTGCCGGACGGGGAACTCCTTGGAGACCCCGAGGAGCTCGAGGAGCACGTCGGTCGGGGGGAGGTCGGCGACGGTCTGTGCGGGTGCGGAGGCGGTGCTCATGGGGGTCGTCCTTCCCGTCGTCAGATCCGGCTGTCCGAGGCCTCGCGCAGCGCGTCGCTGGCGAGGTTGAAGCACACGGAGGTGAGGAAGATGAACAGCCCGGGGATCAGCACGTTGACCATCGCGACGCTGATGGAGCCCCGCATGCTGTTGAGCATGTAGCCCCACTCGGGGGCCGGTGGCAGGGAGCCGAGGCCGAGGAAGCTCAGGCTCGCGGCGATGAGCATCGAGACGCCCACGAGCGACGAGGCGTAGACCACGACGTCGTTGAGGACGTTGGGCAGCACCTGCTGCGTCGCGATGCGCGCGGGCCTGGCGCCGGTGAGGCGGGCCGCCTCGACGTACTCGGTGGTGACGACGCGGCGCGTGGCGCTCTCGGCGACGCGTGCGACGGGCGGCACCGACACGACGGCCGTGGAGATGAGCGCGTTCGACAGGCCGGGGCCGAGCGACGCGGAGATCGCGATGGCCAGCAGGACCGCAGGGAACGCGTACAGCATGTCCATGCCGCGCATGAGGACGGTCTGCACCCAGCCGCCGGCCATCGCGGCGGTCAGACCGATCGCGGTGCCGATGACGGTGGCCGCGATGGTCGGCACGAACGCCGCCAGCAGGGTGAGGCGCCCGCCGTGCAGGATGCGGGAGAGCAGGTCGCGGCCCTGCTCGTCGGTCCCCAGCAGGTGGCCCGGGCTGAACGGCGGCGCGAGGCGGTCCTGAGCGACGCCGGACAGCGGGTCGTACGGGGTGAGCAGCGGCGCGAGGACGGACGCCACCACGAGCAGGAGCAGGACGCCGGCGGCGGCCACGCCGGTGCGGTTCTCGAGGAACCGCCGCCCGGTCGCGGACCAGAACGACTGCGACTGCGCGCTCTGCTCGGCGGCGAGCCACCGGTCGCGCAGCTCGGCGGCGGCGGCGACGTCCCGCGGGTCGCGGGGCTGGTGGAAGCTGGTGGGGAGCCGGCTGGCGGCCGGCGCGGCGGTCTGGCTCATGTCATCGCTCCTCGGACGCGGGGGTCCATCGCCGCCTGGACGATGTCGACCACGAGGTTGATCAGGACGAACACGACGGCGATCAGGAGCGTCGCCCCCTGGATGACCACGAGGTCGCGGGCGGAGATCGCCTGGAACACGAGGGTTCCCATGCCGGGCCAGCGGAAGATCGTCTCGACGATCACCGCGCCGCCGAGCAGGACGCCGAGCTGCACGCCCGACGTCGTCAGGACCGGCGGCAGGGCGTTGCGCAGCACGTGCCGGCGGACCTCCCACTCCGTCAGACCCTTGGCGCGCAGGGTCTCGACGAAGTCGGCGCTCATCGTGTCGACGATGCTGGCGCGGGTGACCCGCGCGGTGATCGCCGTGGTGACCATCCCGCCGGTGAGGACCGGCAGCGCGAGGGTCGCCAGCAGCGGGCCGGGCCCTTGGTCGAGCACCGCGCCGCCCGCGGGCAGCAGCCGCAGCTCCCCGGCCAGCCACGCGAGCAGCACGATCGCGAGGAAGAACGACGGGACGCTGAGGCCCGCGAGGCTGATGACCGAGACGACGCGGTCCACGAGCGAGCCGCGCCGGGTGCCGGCGAGGTAGCCGAGGGCGAGCCCGCCGAGCACCCCGACGGCGGCGGACACCAGCGCGAGGACCATGGTGTTGCCCATCGAGTCGACGAGGAGCTGCGTGACGGGCCGCTGCCGCATGTCCGAGTAGCCCATGTCACCGGTCAGCACGCCGCCGAGCCAGGTCAGGTAGCGCACCGGCAGCGGGTCGCCGTAGCCGGTCTCGTCGAGGACCTGCTGCTTCTCCGCCTCGCTCATCTGGTCGTTGAGCAGGGCGGCCGCGGGGTTGCCGGGCAGGACCGACATCAGGACGAAGCAGATGACGGACACGCCGAGCAGGATCGGGATGGTGTACAGGACGCGCTTGACGACGAGTCGGATCACTGGTCGCTCCCCACCGTGTACGTGGTGAAGTCCAGCCACCACGACTGGACCTTCTGGTAGCCGTGGACGTCCGGGGCCAGGACGCGGAGGTTCAGGTCGTGGACCCAGAACAGGAAGTAGGCCTCGTCGATCGCGACGTCCATGGCCTGCTGGATCGACGCGTGCTGCTGGTCCGCGCCGGGTGTCGCCATCGCGGTGTTCAGCGCGTCGTCGATGCGCTCGTCGCACAGCCCGACGGCGTTGGGCACCTCGGGCCCGCGGAAGCAGAAGAACGTCGAGGCGTACCCGGGGGGCATCATCCCGGCGGCCGGTGAGGCCCAGAGGATGTCGATGTGCGACCACTGGGGCGCCTGCAGCCCATCGATGCCGATGGTGATGATCGTGTTCCACTCCAGCGGCAGGAGCTTGAGCTCGACGCCCACGGCCCGGAAGTCCATCTGGAGCTTCTGCATCATCGGGTCCGGGTACATGTTCCCGGACCCGCCAGCCGGGTAGGCCATGGTCAGGCTGAGCTCGCCCGGCTCGTAGCCGGCCTCCGCGAGCAGCCTGCGCGCGAGGTCCGGGTCGTAGGAGTACCCGGGGTTGTCGGCGACGTGGTGCGGGTGCCCGTCGTACACGTACTGGGTCGCGGGGATGCCGGACCCGTTGACGAGCGCGGCGGTGCCCTCGCGGTCGATCGCATAGTTCAGCGCCTTGCGCAGCGTCGGGTTCTCCTTGAACGGCGCCCGCCACAGGTTGAACCGCGGCATGATCCCGTGCGGGTACTCGGCGAGCTTCACCGCGTACCCCTCGGCCTCCAGCAGCTCGATCGCGTCGGGCGACGGGGCGTCGGCGAAGTTGACCTGCCCGGACTGCAGCATGGACAGGCGGGTGGCGGCCTCGGGCGCCGGGTACAGCTCGATCCGCTCGAGCTCGGCCGGCCCGCGCCAGTAGTCCTCGTTGCGGACCATCTCCATCACCTGGCCGTCGACGAGCCGGGTCATGCGGAACGGGCCGGTGCCGCTCGCGTGCTGCGGGTAGAGCTGGTTGCCCCACCGCTTGATCGCCGTCGGCGAGCCGATGTACAGGCCGGCGGCGTCCCACGGCACGTACGCGTACGGCTGGGTGGTCGTGACCTCCACCGTGAGGTCGTCGACCTTGCGCCACGACGCCCAGTACTTGGTGATGGTCGCGCTGCGCGCCGCCGTCGTGGGGTCGTACCACTGCGACTCCGGGTCCTTGACGCGGTCGAGCGCGAAGACCACCGCGTCGGCGTCGAAGGGTGTGCCGTCGTGGAACGTCACGCCGTCGCGCAGGTGGAAGGTCCAGACCTGGAGGCTCTCGTCGTGCTCCCACGACTCGGCCAGGGCGGGCTGCGGCGTGGGGAGCTCGTCCTCCTGGTCGAGGTTGAGGCGGGTCAGCCCGTCGTACAGGTTGTTGCCGACGAACCGGAAGCCCTCGTAGCCGTTGTCGGGGTAGGTGCCGGTCAGCGGGATGTTGCTCGACGTCATCGCGATCCGCAGGACGCCCGGGTCGCTCGGGGCGGGCCCGTCGAGGGCCGCGCCGTAGGCGCCGCCGGCGCAGCCGGAGGCGAGCAGGAGCACGGCGAGCGCGGCCGCGCCGCGGCGGGCGGGGTGGGGTCGGGCGGGGTGGGGACGGGTGCCGGGATCGGTGTGCATGCCCGCTCCTCAGGCCGCGTTCTCGGCGGGCGCGTGCTCGCAGCGGCTCCAGTGCCCGTCCCGCTGCTCGCGCACGGGCGGCTGGCCCTGCCAGCAGGCGACGGTCGCGTAGGAGCAGCGGGGCGCGAAGCTGCAGCCGGGGGCCAGGCGCTTGAGGCTGGGCGGCATGCCGGGGATCGCCAGGGGTCGGTGGTCCATACCCGCACGGACGTTGGCCTCGATGAGCCCCTCCGTGTAGGGGTGGGTGGGGCTGTTGAGCACCTGGTCGGCCGTGCCCACCTCGACGAAGCGCCCGGCGTACATGACCGCGACGTCGTCGGCGAGCTCGGCGGCGACACCGAGGTCGTGGGTGACGATGACGATGCCCATCCGGTGCTCGCGCTGCAGCTCGCGGAACAGCCGCATGACGCGCGCCTGCACGGTGACGTCGAGGGCGGTGGTCGGCTCGTCGGCGAGCAGCACCTGGGGGCTGCCGGCCAGGGCCATGGCGATGACGACGCGCTGGCGCATGCCGCCGGACATCTGCGTGGGGTACGCGGCCAGCCGCGACGCCGCCGAGGGCATCTGCACGAGCTCGAGCAGCTCGACGGCGCGGCGGCGGCGTTCGGCGCGGCCCAGGTGGGGCTGCGCGCGGGCGATCGTCTCCGTGAGCTGCTCGCCGATCGTGTACACCGGGTCGAGCGCCGTCAGCGGGTCCTGGAAGACCATGGACACGTCCCGGCCGCGCACGGCGCGCCGCTCGCGCGCCGACAGGGTCAGCAGGTCGCGGCCGCCCAGCAGGATCCGGCCGCCGACGCGGGCGCTGGGCGGGTTGATGCCGATGAGGGAGCGGAGCATGGCGCTCTTGCCCGACCCGGACTCGCCGATCACCGCGAGGGTCCGGCCCTCGTGCAGGTCGAAGGAGACCCCGCTGACCGCGCGCACGGGGCCGCTGCGGGTGGCGAACTCGGTCGTGAGGTCCTGGACCGTCATGACACTGGCCTCGGTGGGCCGCGTCACGGTGCGGCCGGGGGACGTCGTGTCCGTCGTGATGGTCATGCTGCCACCGCCTTCTGCTTCGGCCGTGCTGTTCTGGGGGAATTCCTTCCTGCGAGCAGGAAAGCGTTGTCGGAAGCGCTGGGTAACCGCTCGCGAGATATTTCTTGATCCACCACCATGAAACCTGGTGATTGTTGCGTCCGAAATGTTCTGAAGTTTCTTTCTGGTTACTCCGCGGTCGGCGTGGGGACATTTCCGTGAATCACGCCGGCGCGTCGGCGAGGACGGCGGCGCGGCGGGGCCGGGCGGCACGGGGCGCCGCCCGGGGCGGGCTCCGTCCGGGGCTCCGGCGCAGGCTCCCGCCGGCGCGCGTGCCACAGCGCCAGCGTCACGAGCACCGTGCCGAGCACGACCGTGACCCCCGTCGTCAGGACTGCCCTCATGGGCCCGACGTGGTCGCTCAGCAGCCCCAGCAGCGGGGAGCCGAGCGCTCCCCCACCGAGGAAGAACATCGTGTAGACCGCCACGACCCGCCCCCGCAGCGACGGCGGCGGAGTGAGCTGCACGGTCGTGTTGACCATGACGACCAGGTTCATGAAGCACGCGCCCACCAGGGCGAGGCAGATCCCGAGCGCGACGGGCGACGTGGTCGCGGAGACCAGCAGCAGCGAGCCCCCGAAGGCGAGCGCGACCCCGACCACCCGCCGCAGCCGCGGCATCCCCGACTGCGCGGACGCCACCAGCGCGCCCGCGAGCCCGCCGACCGCCAGCCCGGCGCAGAGCAGGCCGAACATCAGCGCTCCCCCGCCGTGCACCTGCGTCGCCACGATCGGCAGCAGCACCTGCAGGCTGTTCGCGCCGGTCGCGTTGCCCAACGCCACCAGCACCGTCAGGCCGATCAGCACGGGGCTGCCCGCCACGTACCGGAAGCCCGCCACCCACGAGGTGCGGCCCGGGGCGCGCCGCTCACGGTGCAGCGCGCCCCGGTCGATCCGCACGAGCGACGCGACGATCGCCACCGAGCACAACCCCGTCAGCAGGAACACCACCGAGGTGCCCCACAGCGTGATCAGCAGCGCCGAGGCGACGGGCCCGACCAGGCGGGCGACGTTGAACGACGCGCTGTTCAGGCCGACCGCGTTGACCACGTCCTGCGGCCCGACCAGCTCGGAGGAGAACGTCTGGCGCACGGGCGCGTCCAGCGCGGTCACCAGCCCCAGCAGCCCGGACAGGACGTACACCCACGCGAGCGTGAGGCTCCCGGTCAGGTCCAGCACCCCGAGCGAGATGCCGATCACGCCGATCGCGCCCTGCGAGATCGCCAGCAGCGTCGCCTTGTCGAAACGGTCGGCCAGCACCCCCGCCACGACGCTCAGGAGCATCGTCGGCGCGAACTGGAGGAACGTCACCAGCCCCAGCGCGGCGCCCGACCCGCCGCTCAGGTGCAGCACCACCCAGGCCTGCCCCGTGCGCATCGTCCAGATGCCGATGTTGCCCACCGCGCTGCCGCTGAAGTACCGGCGGTAGTTCGGCACGCCCAGAGACCGGAACATCCCGTCTCCCGCTCGCACGGGTGATCAGCCTCCGATCGCGACGTGCTCGGCGAACGGCACGGCCGCCGTGTACGCCTGGGCGACCCGCAGCAGCAGCGCGTCGTCGTGCATCCGCCCGACGAGCTGCATGCTCGCCGACAGGCCGTTGCGCTTCGCGGTGGGCACCGCCAGCGCGGGGTGGCCTGTGAAGTTGAAGGGCCGGGTGTTCTGCACCGCCCGGTACGTCGTCGCCCCCTGCAGCGCCATCGCGAGGCGGTCCTCGCGGGCCGGCTCCTCGTAGCGCGGCGCCTGCGTCGGCGTCGTCGGCATGACGAGCACGTCGACCGTGGCCAGGGCGTCGTCGTACGCCTGCACCATGAGCGGCCGCACGTTCTGCGACTTCGCGTACAGCCTCCCCGACCAGTAGCGCCGCGCGAACGTCCCGAGCACGTGCTGCATCACCGACCGGGGGTCGAGCTGGAGGCGGTGGTGCGCGTACGCCTCGGTGACGGCGGCGATCGTGTCGGCCGGGTAGTAGGTCTTGGCCCACGTGCCGTAGAAGAGGGTGTCGAGCACCGCGAGGCTGCCCTCGGCGGACAGCGCCTGCTGCGCGACCCCCGTGGCCAGGTGCGCCGGGACCGACACCTTCGTCACCGTCGCGCCGAGCCCGGCCAGGACCTCGACCGCCTCGTCGACGGCGTCGACCACGTCGGCGTCCGCGTCGAGGTAGCCCTCCTCGAGGATCCCGACGCGCAGCCCGGCGACGCCCTCGTCGAGGCCGGTCAGCGAGTCGTACGCGCGCGGCGTGCCCGGGCCCTGCCGCGGGTCGAGGCCGTCCTGGCCCGCGACCGCGTCGAGCGCGCGGGCGACGTCCTCGACGCTCATCGCCATCGGGCCCGTGAAGTCGATGCTCTGGTCGGAGCCGAACCCGATGCCGAAGTGCGAGACCAGCCCGAACGTCGGCTTGAGGCCCACGCACCCCGACCACGACGCCGGGATGCGGATGGAGCCGCCCTGGTCGCCGCCGAAGGAGATGTCGACCTCTCCGGTGACGACCGCGCCGGCCGACCCGCTCGACGAGCCGCCCGTGAGGTGGTCCGGCTGGTGGGGGTTGCGCGGCCGCCCGTAGTCGCCGACGCCGCCGCCGAACCCGTAGCCCCCGCCCAGGCCGTTCATCACGTTCTTGCCGACGACGGTCGCGCCCGCCTCCAGGGCGCGGGACACGATCGTCGCGTCGAAGCCCGGGACGTGGCCGTCGAGGACGAACGTGCCCAGGCTCATGGGGATCCCGGCGACCGCGACGTGGTCCTTGTAGGAGACGGTGCGCCCCTGCAGCAACCCCTCCGGCGCGCCCTCGACGTGGCAGCGCCACGTCCACGACCCCAGCGGGTCGTCCTCGCTCGACGGGCGGTGGCCCGGCTCGCGGGCGCCCGGGTAGCGGGGCGGGGCGACCTCCGGGGTGCGGGACTGCAGGAAGTCGTCGAGCTCGTGCAGCTGCTGGGCCAGCTGGGTGCGGAACACGGCGGCGTCCTGCGCGGAGAGCGGGAACCCGAGGGCTGCCGCGACCTCCTGGACGTCGTCGATGTCGGGTGCGCGGAACATCGTCATCACCTCTCTCGCTCGCATGGCGTTCGAGAGGGACGCTGACACGGGGGCGTTTCGTCCAGAGTCCTGCCGGATGCATCCCATGTTTCGCGGGTCATGGGATGGCCCGTGACACGCGTGACCTGCCACGACGCGACGAAGACGACCACGCAACGCGGGCCGAGCGCCGGACCGACGCGGGTCCGCGGGCGGCAGGAGGGGACGGCGGTGAGCGACCCGCGCCCGTCAGGAGGCGACGGCGGCGAGGACCTCGCGCTCCTCCTCGGGCGTCAGCCCTGCGCGCCGCGGGCGGTCGACGCCACGAGCGACCTCGTCCGCGAGCACGCGGGCGAGCGTCTCGGACAACGACCGCTCGCGCCCGCCGGCCGCCCGGTACGCCGACCCGTCGCGCCGCATCAGCGCGCCCGCCTCGGACGGGAGCCACAGCGGCAGCGAACGCGGCCCCGCCCAGTACTGCACCCCGTGCTCCAGCAGCGTCGCGTCGTCCACCGGCGTCAGCTCGCCGTCGCTCTCGGCGACCTCGCGCGCGAGCGCCAGGACGTCGCCCAGCGGGACGGACGTGCCGACCGCGTCCACGACCCCCGTGGCCCCGGCTCCCCCGGCCGCGACGAGCCAGGCCGCCAGGTCGTCCACGTCGACCACCTGCGCGTGGCGACCGGCCGGCGTCGGGACGAGGACGCGTCCGCCGCGGCGCAGGCGCGCCGGCCAGTACCCGAACCTGTCGGACGGGTCGCCGGGCCCGACGATCAGCCCGGGGCGCGCGAGCAGCAGCCGGTCCCCGACCCGCGCAGCCGTCGCCCGCTCCGCGGCGACCTTCGCGTCGGGGTACCGCGTCAGGTCCTCGGGCTCGACGACCTCGTCGGACTCGTCGCCGGGCACGTCGGCACGGGCGTAGACCGACACGGACGACACGAGGGTCCAGTGGGCCGCCCGGTCGGCGAGGGCGTCGAGTGCCGACTCCACGAGGCCGAGGGCGTACGAGATCTCGACGACCTCGTCCCACTCCCCCGTCAGCGCGTCGAACGCGCCGGGGTCGCGCCGGTCGGCCCGCACCAGCCGGGCCCCGTCGGGGGCGTCGCCCGCGGCGCCGCGCGCCAGGCACGTGACCTCCGCGCCGTCGTCCAGCGCCGCACGCGCCACCGCCGCGCCCAGCCATCCCGTCCCCCCGAGCAGCAGCACACGTCGCATCGGGCCAGTCAACCGCGCCGGACGGCGCGCGGGGGCCGACGCGTCAGCGGCCGAGCGGTCAGCGCACGCGCGCGAGCGACTCCAGCGCGGCCACCGGGTCCGGGCCGGTCGGGAAGACCACGCACGTCGTGGCGCCCGCGGCCGCGCGGGCAGCCAGGCCCACGCGGACGTCGTCCGGCGTCCCGGCCAGCGCGAGCTCGCGGACCCACGCGTCGGGCAGCGCCGCGGCGAACTCCTCGGGCGACCCGCTACGGGCGCGCAGCTCCGCGAGGTCGGCCGCGAACGGCAGCGGCGCGACGTGCGGCGCCCAGTCGGGCTCGCCGATCCACGTCAGCCCCAGCCGGGCGACCGCGCACGCGCGGGCCTCGTCGTCGTCGACGCACGCGACGTCGTACGTCACGACGCGTGAGGGTCCCGTCGCGGCGACCTGCTCGACGGCCGCCCGCACGTACGCCGGGGCGCACGGCTCGGCGAGCACCACGCCCTCGGCGACCCGCCCGGCGACCGCGAGCGACCTCGGCCCGCGCACGCCCAGCAGCACGTCGGGCACGACGTCCGGGACGGACGACGGGTCGAGCGCGACCCCGTCGAGCACGACCGACGCACCGGGTGCGGTCGTCACCGTCTCGCCGCGCAGCAGCGCGCGCAGCGCGACCGTGTACTCCTCGAGGTACGTCAGCGGGCGCGCCGGCCACCTGCCGACCGACCGCATCCAGTCCGGCATGCCGTGCCCGACGCCGAACGTCACGCGGCCCGGGAACAGGCGCGCGAGCGTCGCGGCGTCCATCGCGGCGAACGCAACGTCCCGTGCGGCGGCGGGGACGATGCCGATGCCCACGTGGATGCGGTCGGTCGCCGCGAGGACGGCCGCCGCCTGAGCGGCGCCGCCGCGGAAGCCCAGGTCCTCGACCACCCACAGCTCGTCGAAGCCGAGGGCCTCGGCGCGGCGGGCGTGCTCCAGCACGCGGTCGGCGGGCAGGTCACGTGGCAGGAGCACCCCGAGGGACGGCGTCGTCATGGGGCCATCCTCGCCGATCAGCCGTCGCGGAACCGGTCAACGCCCCGGGCCCTCCGCCGCCTTCACCGCCAGCACCGGGCACCGCGCGTCGAGCAGGATGCGCTGCGCGGTCGACCCGAGCAGGAGCTTGCCGACGGGCGAGCGGTGCCGGATGCCGATGACGAGCAGGCTCGCGCCGACCTCGTCGGCGATCGCGACCAGCTCCTCAGCGATGTCCCGTGCGACGGCCTGACGGATCTGCGCCTCCACCCCCAGCGACTCCAGCAGCGCGTGCACCTCGCTGACGTCGGAGGAGGCGGCGAACCGGTGGTCGACGACGGCGGTGCCGGTCGTCGCGTTGACCACGAGCAGGTCCTCGCGGTGCGCGAGCGCCTCGCGGGCGCCCCGCAGGAGGGCCGCGTGGCCCCGGGCGTCGGGCGTCCAGCCCACGACGACGGTCATCGCCTCACCTCTTCCTCGAGCTCGTCGACCTCGTCCGCGAGCCGTTCCGGTCCCTGCCGGCCCGGGATCAGCCGCAGCACGAGCGGCCAGAGCAGCAGGGCCGCGATGACGACGTAGACGATCACCGCGACGGGCTCGCTCCACAGCGCGGACACGTCCCCGCGCGACAGCTGCAGCGCCTGGCCCAGCTGCTCCTCCAGGCGTGGCCCGAGGATCACCCCGACGATGAGCGGCAGCACCGGCAGGCCGAACCGCCGCATCGCGAAGCCGAGGACACCGAACAGCACGAGCAGCGCGACGTCGAACCACTGGAAGTTCACGCTGTACGCGCCGAGCACCGCGAAGAACAGGATGCCCGCGTACAGGTACGGCCGCGGGGTGCGCAGCAGCCGTGCCCACAGCGGTGCGAGGGGCAGGTTGATGACGAGCAGCAGCGTGTTGGCGACGAACAGGCTGGCCAGCAGCGTCCACACCAGCTCCGGCTCGGCCTCGAACAGCTGCGGGCCGGGCTGCAGCCCGTAGCCCTGCATGGCGGCGAGGATGACGGCAGCCGTCGCGGTGGTCGGCAGGCCGATGGCCAGCAGCGGCACGAGCGTGCCGGCGGCGGACGCGTTGTTCGCGGCCTCCGGCCCGGCGACACCCTCGATCGCGCCCTTGCCGAACTCGTCGCGGTGCTTGCCTGCGAGCCGCCGCTCGGTGACGTACGACAGGAACGTCGGCATCTCGGCACCACCGGCGGGCAGGGCGCCGAACGGGAAGCCGAACGCGGTGCCCCGCAGCCACGGCTTCCACGACCGCTGCCAGTCCGCGCGGTCCATCCACGGCCGCCCCACGGGGATGATCTCGAGCGGGCGGCGGCGCAGGTGGGCCGCGACCCACAGCGCCTCCCCGACGGCGAAGATCGCGACCGCGACGACGACGATGTCGATCCCGTCGGCCAGCAGCGGGTTCCCGAACGTGAGGCGCGGCTGCCCGGTCGCGGTGCCGACGAGCCCGATCGTCAGGCCCAGCGCCAGCGCGATGAACCCCCGCAGCCGCGAGCTGCCCAGCACCGTCGTCACCGCGATGAGCGCCAGCATCATGAGCGCGAAGTACGACGGCGCTCCCAGGACGACGACCCACTCGGCGACGGTCGGCGCGAGGGCGACCAGCAGGATCGTGCCGATCGTCCCGGCGACGAACGACCCGATCGCCGCGGTCGCGAGCGCCTGCGCCGCACGTCCCGCCTTGGCCATCTTGTTGCCCTCGAGCGCGGTGATGACCGACGACGACTCCCCCGGCGTGTTCAGCAGGATCGACGTCGTCGACCCGCCGTACATGCCGCCGTAGTAGATGCCGGCGAACAGGATGAGCGCCGCGCTCGGCTCGACGTTGTAGGTGACCGGCAGCAGCAGCGCGACGGTCATGGCCGGGCCGATGCCCGGCAGCACGCCCACCGCGGTGCCGAGCAGCACACCGACCACCGCGTACAGCAGGTTCTCCGGGGTGACGGCCAGGCTCAGGCCCGTGAGCAGGGCGTCCATCACGCTTCCCCGTCCATCACAGGATCCCGTCCAGCACGCCCGCCGGGATCGGGATCCCCAGCCCCACGTAGAACCCGTACCAGGACCCCACCGACATGACCGCCCCGATCAGCAGGTTGCGCACCCAGTGCCGGTTACCCAGGACCGTCGCGGCGCCGGCGAACAGCAGCGCCCCGACGATCGCCCACCCGAGCACGTCGAGCAGCGCGATGGTCGCGACGAGCACGCCCGCCAGCCCGGCCAACGTGCGCCAGTCCGTGCCCTGGTCGAGGTCGACGTCCTCCCCTGCCTCGCCCTCGGCACGGTCGCCGCGGGCCGTCGCGACCGCGAGCAGCACGGCGAGCACGACGAGCGCGGACCCGACGACGTACCCGAACGCGGCGGGCCGGACGACCTGGTCGGCGAACCCGGGCCCCATGCCCGCCGAGTCGACGACCGTCCACACCCCGACGACGGCGAGCACCGCGGCCAGCCCGTACTGCGCGCGGTCCACGGTCGGCGCCGGGGCGTCCTCACCGGGCGCCGTGGCGGCGCGGCCCGCGTCCTCGGCCGCGCTCACAGCAGGCCCAGGTCGTCGAGGGTGCTGGACACCCGCTCGTCCTGCTCCACGAGGAACTCCTCGAACTCGTCGCCCGTCACGAACGCGTCGACCCAGCCGTTGGTCTCCAGCGCGTCGCGCCACGCGTCGGTCCCGTGCATCTCCTCGAGCAGCGCGATGTGCGCGTCGCGGACCTCGTCGGGGATGCCGGGTGGTGCCAGCACTCCGCGCCAGTTGGTGAACACGAGGTCGATGCCGGACTCGACGAGCGTGGGCGCGTCGACGCCCGCGAGCCGCTCCTCGCCGGAGACGGCGAGCACACGCAGCGACCCGTCGGCGATCTGCCCCTCGAACTCCGCGAGCCCGGACGTACCGACGTCGATCTTGCTGCCGAGCAGCGCGGTGGTCAGCGGGCCACCGCCGTCGTAGGAGATGTAGTTGACGGCCGTCGGGTCGACCCCGACGGCTGCCGCGAGCTGCATGGGGAACAGGTGGTCCGGCCCGCCAGGGCTGGACCCACCGCCGACCCGCACGCTGCCGGGGTCCGCGAGCCACGCCGTGACCAGGTCCTCGACCGTCTCGAACGGCGAGTCGGCCGGGACCAGCAGCCCCTCCTGCTCCTCGACGAGCTGCGCGATGGGCGTCGCCCCGCTGACCCGCGCGTCGGACCCGTTGGTGTACGTCGCGCCCACCACGCCCAGGCCCATCGTCATGAGCAGGTCCTGCGCGCCGCGCTCGTTGACGAGCCGCTGCATGGCGACCGTTCCGCTCGCGCCCGTGACGTTGCTGACCTCGAACCGGCCGGTCAGGCCCGCGGTCTCCATGACGCGCGTGGCCGCCCGACCCGTCTGGTCGTACCCGCCGCCGGGCGCGTTGGGGATCATCATCCGCAGCCGCTGGTTCTCGGCGCCCTCGTCCCCGCGCGTGACGCCGCACCCGCCGAGCACCAGCACCGCGACCAGGACCGCCGCGAGCACCGCGACCCCGCGCCCGTCCCGCGCCGGCCGGTCCGTGACGCCCCCCATGCAGAACACCCCCTCGTGCCTGCGTCGATCCTCATCCCTGCGGGGCGGACCGGCACGTCGAGACGGTGGAGGTGCGGGGCTGTCCCGCATAGCGCTGCGGTGGTGGTCGCACGTGGGGCGTCGCTCCGCTCGGCTACTGCAACATCTACTGTCACATGCGTGTTGCAGTAGGTGTTGCAGTAGGGACCGAGGACGTCTCAGCAGCGACTGACGACTACGTCAGCCGCCCCGCCGCCCGCGGCACCGTGAACGTCCACCCGTCCGCCCGCAGGCGCGGGATCACACGCCGGACGGCCTCGACGGTCGCGCTGCGGTCGCCGCCACCGTCGTGCAGCAGGACGACCCCGCCGGGCTCGATGCCGCCGAGCCGCTCGACGAGCACGTCGGCGGGCGGCGCCGGGTCCCAGTCCTCGACGGCGAGCTGCCAGTCGAGCGTGCGCATGCCGAGCTCGGCGGCGACGACGATCGACTGCCCGTAGTGGCCGAACGGCGCACGGAAGAACGGGACGGGCGCGTCGGGGACGACCGCATGGATGGCGTCGAGCGTGCGCTGCAGGTCGGCGCGGACGGCGTCGGGCGGCAGCTCGCCGAGGTCGTCGTGGCGCCACGAGTGGTTGGCCAGCACGTGCCCGTCGTCGACGATGCGCCGCACGAGGTCCGGGTGCGCCTCGACCTGTACCCCGACCAGGCAGAACACCGCCGGCACCTGCTCGCGCGCCAGCAGGTCGAGCAGGGTCACCGTGTCCGGCGGGTTCGGCCCGTCGTCGAACGTCAGCGCCACGGTCGGCGCCGCGGGGTCGGTGGGCACGTACCGGATGACGTCGCCGAGGCCGGGAGAGTCCATGGCGTCATCCTTCCCCACAGCCCGACCCCCACGGCGCCCCCCGTGTCCGGCACGTGGGCACGTGCATCCGCGACCCCGGGCGGAGGGAAGCCACGCAGGCCCGTGAGCGACGTGAGCCCGGTCTCGCGACCGGCGCGTCCCGGAGATCGGGACGGATGAGGGTCAGGTCGTGAGGTCGCCGTCCGTCAGCACGACCCGCTCGCCGTCGTCGTCCGTCGCGCGGACCTCGAACGAGCCGTCGGCGACGTCGAAGGTCAGCGTCGCCCGGGCGTCGCCCGCCGCGCGCACGAACGTGCCGCGCGTCCCGTCGACGTCCCACGCGAAGTCGCCGCCGAACGCCGGGTGGGACGACCGCAGGCGCAGCCCGGCGAGCTGTCCGCGGACGGCGGGGTGGTCCAGCGCCGCCTCGATCTCGTCGGGCGTGTAGTGGTGCCGGTTGACGTCGCGCCCGACGCCCGTGGCGGCGAGCAGCGCCATGTCGTTGCAGCCCGCGAGCAGCCCGACGTAGTAGACCTGCGGGATCCCGGGGACGAACAGCTGCAGCAGCCGGGCCAGCACGTAGCGCCGGTCGTCGCGCGCCAGGGCGTCGTAGAACGTGCAGTTGACCTGGTAGAGGTCGAGGTTCGACGCGGCCGCACCGGTCGCCAGGCGCGACGTGCCGCCGGAGTTGTCGTGGATCCGCTCGACGAGCGCGTCGATCTTCTCCGGCGCCAGCAGACCCGGCTCGCCGGGACGCAGGTCGGAGGGGCCCACGTCGACGATCCCGATCCCGTCGTGCGTGTCGAGCACGGTGACCGCGTTGGCGGGCCGGATCGCCAGCCACCCGGCCAGCGGCCCCAGGTCACCCGCGGTCAGCGCGTGCAGCACCAGCGGCGGCAGCGCGAAGTCGTAGACCAGGTCGACCTTGCGGGCGATCTCGATCTGCTGGGTGTGGTGCCCGTGCACCTCGACGAGCACCTCGGCGCCCCGCGCCCGCGCCTGCTCGACGATGCGCTCGGTGTACTCGTCGGTCGCGGGCGTCATGAAGCAGTCGGTGCCGGCCTCCTTGCCGGTGTACCCGACGGCGTCCAGCCGCAGCATGGTGACCCCGCCGGACGTCAGGGCGTCGACCACCGAGGTCAGGTACTCCCACGCCTGCGGGGTGCGCAGGTCGATGTCGACCTGGTCGGGCGTGAACGTCGTCCACACCAGGCGCCGCCGCCCACCGAGCGTCATCACCGTGAACGGCAGGCCCGGGCGCGGGCGGTAGATCCGCGCGAGGTCGTCCTCGGACGCGCCGTCCGGGAAGACCGAGCCCATCGTGAGGAACATCGGGGCGTGCGGGGACGCGTCACCGTGCTCGCGCACGTCCCGGAACCGGGCGGACTGCGTCGACACGTGGTTGACGATGACGTCGGCCATGACGTCGCGCCCCTGCGACAGCGCCCGCACGTCCTGCCACGTGCCCAGGCGCGGGTCGACCTGCGTGTGGTCGCGCGGGTCGAAGCCCGCGTCGACGCCGTCGAACGGCGTGTAGAAGGGCAGCACGTGCACGCCGTCGAAGGCACCTGCGAGCGGCCCGTCGAGCAGCACCCGCAGGCCGGGAAGGTCCCCGGCGAGGCGGTCGGCGTAGGTGATCAGCTGGGGGCCACGGTGGGTCACGGTGAGGCTCCGTCGTCGGTGCGGTCGCGCGGGCCGGCAGGTGCCGGGCCGGAGGTGGAGGCCGCGCCGCCCCCGGCAGGGGGGCAGCAGGGGCGACGCGGCGGTCAGGGGCCGGCGGACGTCACGTCCGGTGCCGGGGTGAGGCCGGGGTGAGGCGGTCGAGCAGCCGGGCGAGCCAGCGGGCGCGGGCGTGGCGGGCGTCGCGCGACACCGGCGCGTCGGGCACCAGCCCGTCGAACCCGTGGCAGCCGCCGGGCCACACGTGCAGCTCGGCGTCGCCGCCGTCCGTCCAGATGCGCGCGGCGTACTGCACGCACTCGTCGCGGAACGTCTCCGCGGAGCCGACGTCGACGTACGCCGGCGGCAGCCCGCCCAGCGACGTGGCCCGTGCGGCCGACGCGTACGGCGGGGTGGCCGGGCCGCCGGCCGCCTCGCCGAGGTACGCGGCCCACGCGGTCGCGTTCGCCGTGCGGTCCCACGTGCCGACGCCGGCCATCTGGTGCCCCGACGCGCTGTCGTTGCGGTCGTCGAGCATCGGGCACACGAGCAGCTGCCCCGCCAGTGCCGGGCCGCCGCGGTCGCGCGCCAGCAGCGCGAGCGCCGCCGCGAGGCCGCCACCGGCGCTGATGCCGGTCACGACGACACGCTCGGCGTCGAGGCCCAGGGCCGCGGCGTGCGCCGTGAGCCACACGAGCGCCGCGTACGCGTCCTCGACCGCCGCGGGGTACGGGTGCTCCGGCGCGAGCCGGTAGTCGACCGACGCGACGGCCCAGCCGGGTCCCGCCTGGGCGGCGGCCGCGACGTCGTCGGACACCGTCCCCACGACGAGCCCGCCGCCGTGCAGGTGCAGCAGGACGGGCACCGCACCCTCGACGTCGGGGCGCAGCAGAGCGACGCGCACGTCGCCGTCCGGGCCCGGGGCGGCATGCCACGTGAGCGTCCGGCGGGCGCCGGCGGCGACGTCCTCGAGGACGGGCGGCACGGCCCGCGCCCGCAGCCCGGCGATCTGGTCGGGTGCGAGCGTCGTCACGACGTCGTCCGGCCGGGCCGCCAGGGCTGCGGCGACCGCCGCGTCGAACGGCGGGTGGGTGGGCGGCGTCATCCCTTCAGGGCCCCCTGCATGAGCGCCGAGACGAACTGCCGCTGGAACGCGAGGAACACCAGGAGCGTCGGCGTGAGGATCAGCAGCGAGCCCGCGCACAGCAGCGGGATGTCGGTGCCCCACTGCCCCTGGAACGCACCGAGCGCGCCGGCCATCGTGCGGTTCTTCGGGTCGTCCACCAGCACGACCGCGAGCAGGAACTGGTTCCACGTCCACAGGAACATGAGGATGCCGAGCGACGACAGCGCGGGCCGTGACAGCGGCACGTGCACGCGCGTGAACAGCTTCCACGTGCTCGCGCCGTCGATGCGGGCGGCCTCCGAGAGGTCCGGCGGCATCGTGACGAAGTGCGCGCGCATCCACATGACCGCGAACGGCATGTACAGACCCAGCAGCGGCAGGATGATCGCCCACCGGGTGTTGAGCAGCTGCATGTCCCGCATCTGGTAGTACAGCGGGACGATGATCGCCTGGAACGGCAGCGTCAGCCCGAGCACGAACGTCAGGAAGATCCACCGGTGGCCCGGCGGGCGCAGGTGTCCCAGCGAGAACCCGGCGAGCGTCGCGATGAGCAGCGCCGCGGGCACGACGCCGAGCTCGATGAGGAAGCTCGACCACAGCAGGGCCCACATGTCGGCGGCCTGGAAGGCGTCGACGAAGTTGGACCAGTACGGCGTCTCGGGCCACGCGAGCCCCGAGGGGTAGGTGCCGGGCTTGTGCAGCGCGGTGACGAACAGGCTGATGAACGGCACGATCGTCACGGCCATCAGCAGGATCAGCAGGGCGTGGCCGAGCCACGCCTCACGACGGGAGACGATCATCAGTCCTCCTCCTTCGTCAGACGCTGGATCGGCAGCACGACGGCCAGGACGAGCGCCATGAACACCACGGCCAGCGCCGAGGCCTGACCGACCTCGCGGGAGAAGAACCCGAGGTAGTAGATCTCCAGGCCGGGGACGAGCGTCGAGTTGGCCGGCCCGCCCTGCGTGGAGATGTAGACGATGTCGAACGCGGCGAGCGCCGCGATGACGGTCACGGTGACGCACACGCCGATCTCCTGGCGCACGCTCGGCAGCGTGATCGCGAAGAACTCGCGGATCGCACCGGCACCGTCGATGCGCGCGGCCTCGAACAGGGCCGGGTCGATCTTCGTCATGCCGGACAGCAGCAGCAGCAGGCACAGGCCCAGGGCGACCCAGGCACCGATGACGCCGACGGCACCGAGCGCGGTGCTGGTGTCACCCAGCCAGGCGCGCGTGATCGAGCCCAGGCCGACGGCGCGCATCAGCTCGTTGACCACGCCGTCGGTGGCGAGCATCCACGTCCACATGATGCCCGCGGCGACGAGCGGGATGACCTGCGGCAGGAAGAGCACGGTGCGGGAGACCAGCGCGAGCCGGCTCGCCGCGAACTTGCGGATCGTGGCCGCGGTGAGCAGGCCGAGGATCACCGGGACGAAGCTGAAGTAGATGATCAGCTCGAGGGCGTTGACGATCGAGGCGAGCAGCTCGGGCTTCTCGACCAGGCGGGTGTAGTTCTCCGCCCCGACGAAGGTCGAGGCGCCGACGCCGTTCCAGTCGTAGAAGGAGTACTGCACCGTCAGGACCAGCGGGCGCAGCACGAAGAGCACGTAGAAGAAGGCAGCCGGGACCACGAGGCCGAGAGCGGCCCAGCCCCGGCGCAGGCGCCGCGCCTTGAGAGCGCGGCGCCTGGCCTCGGGGCTGGTCGACGCCGGAGCGGCGACCTCGCGGCGACCGGGTGCAGCGGTCGTCCGCGTCTCGTTCATCAGCCGTTGATCTCGCTCTCGTAGTCGGCCTGGACGGCAGCGAGGAGACCCTCGGCCGTCTGGTCGCCCGCGACGAGCTTCTGCAGGTTCGGCGTCCAGCTCTTGGCGTAGATGGCGCCGGTCGCGTTGGCGATGAACTCCATCGCGCCGTTGTCCTCGGCGATGGTGGCGCCGGCGGACAGGGTCTGACCGGTCACGGACTCGGGGTCGACCTCAGGCATGTAGGCGTCGGCCGGGCCCATGGGGTGCGAGCCACCGATCTCGACGGCGAGCGTGCGGGCGTCGTCGTTCGTGGCGATCCAGTCGAAGAAGAACGCGGCGCACTCCGGGTTCGCAGCCTTGGACGAGATGCCGAAGGTCAGCGGCGCCGACATCGCGCCGACCTTGCCGCCCTCCTCGAGCGGGGGCATGAGGAAGAAGCCGGCCTTGCCCGCCATCTGGGTGTCGAGGTTGCCCGACTCCCAGTCGCCGTTGAAGATGAACAGGCTCTTGCCGTCGATGAACTGGCCCATCATCTGCGAGTAGTCGAGCGAGTTGATGTCCTCGGCGAAGTAGCCGGCGTCGATCCACTTCTTGAGGTGCTCGGCCGCCTTGATGTTGTCCTCGGTGTCGATGCGCGAGCCCGGCTTCTGGAAGGTCCAGTCGTTGATCGGGTCGACCGAGCCGTAGGACGCCATGAGGAGCTGCAGCGGGAACGCCAGGCCACCGGTGGCGCCACCGTTGAACTGGTTGGACGGGGTGATGCCGGCGTCCTTGGCCTTCTGCATCCACTCGTCGAGCTCGGCGAGCGTCTTGGGCGCCTCGGTCATGCCGATCTGGGCGGCGAGCTCGGTGTTGTAGAAGACACCGGTCATCGAGTAGTTCTTGCCCATGGCGTACAGGGGGCCGTTGCCACGGCGGCCGTCCTCGTCGACCCGCATCTGCGCGAGCTGCGAGGCGGGCCACTCGTCCCAGCCGAAGTGCGCCGCGGCCTCGTCGAGGTTGTAGAGCAGGCCGTCGCCGACGAGGTCGGACATCTGCGGCAGGCGCATGAGGTCCGGCGGGTTGTCGGCCAGGACGCGGGGGGCGTTCTGCGTGATGACGGCGAACTGGTCCTCGCGGACGTCGAACGTGACGTTCGGGTACTGCTTCTCGAACTCCTCGAACAGCGCCGCGGAGAGCGGGAAGCCGGTCTCCAGGTACGCGTCGATCGTGACGTCGTCCTCGCCGCAGGTCCAGTCACCCGCGGCGGTCGGGGCGGCGGCGTCGGGAGTCGCGTCGTCGTCCGCGTTGCTGCCGGGGGCGCTGCAGGCGGTGAGTGCGAGGATGCTCGCGAGGAACACGGACGAGGCCGCCGCTGCGTTGCGGGACCTTCCAGTCGATCGAGACACCGGTGTCTCCTTCTCGTCGATCCGGGGCCCGGGGGGCTCGGGCCCGTTGCTAAATCGTCTTAGCACGGCCATGCTCGCCAGTGGCCGCCTCCGGTGTCAAGCCAGGTCAGGTCACGAACTCGTGACGACGCGACGACGCGCGGGGACGACCCGGACAGATGTCCAGCAACAGGTCGCGGTGCCGGACCGCAGGCCGGACGCCCCTAGGATGCGCAGCGACGGAAGGACCGATGGTGACCCGACGTGTGACGCTCGCTGACGTGGCCCGCGCCGCCGGGGTCTCGTCGACGACTGCCTCGCTGGTGCTGTCCGGCCGCGGCTCCGAGCTGCGGATCTCCCAGGCCGTGCAGGAGCGCGTGCGTGACGCGTCGGCCGAGCTGGGGTACCGGCCCAACATCGTGTCCGTCGGGCTGCGCAAGGGCACCACGCGCACCCTCGGCCTCGTCTCCGACACGGTCGCGACGGGCCAGATGGCGGGCGACATGATCAAGGGCGCGATCGAGGCCGCCCGTGACCACGGCTACATGCTGTTCATCGGCGAGACCGAGGGCGACCCCGCGATCGAGAGTGCCCTCATCGACGCGATGCTCGACCGGCGCGTCGACGGCATCGTGCTCACGTCGATGTTCACGCGCACGCGGGCCGTGCCGGCCGCCCTCGGGCGCCTGCCCACGGTGCTGCTCAACACCCTGCCCGCGGGACCGACGCGCGCGCCCGCCGTCGTGCCCGACGAGGTCGAGGCGGGCCGTGCCGCCGCACGCCTGCTGCTCGACGCCGGCCACCGCGACATCCACCTCGTCGGGGCGGGCCCCGATGCCGACGACGTGCCACCCGACACGGTCGCGGGCGTCGAGCGTCTCGCCGGCATCCGCGAGGTGCTGCACGCGGCGGGCCTCGAGCCCGCGTCGAGCCGCCTGTGCGACGACTGGACGCCGCCGCAGGGCTGGGCCGCGACCCACGACCTGCTCGCGCACCACCCCCGGCCGCGCGCCGTCATCTGCTTCAACGACCGCCTCGCGTTCGGCACGTACCAGGCGCTGCAGGAGAGCGGCCTGCGCATCCCGGACGACGTGTCCGTCGTGTCCTTCGACAACTACCCGATGGCGGACTGGCTGCGACCGGGCGTGTCGTCGTTCGCGATCCCGCACGAGGCGCTCGGGCGTCGCGCTGTGGAGCTGCTGCTCGCCGAGGTCGCCGGCACCCCCGCCGTGCCCGAGGTGCACCGCCTTCCGGTGCCGCTGGTCGCCCGCGGGTCGGTCGCCCGGGCATGACGGCGCCCGGCGCGTCAGCCCGCGTCGGTGACGTGGCGGGCGTCGAGCGGTGCGCCGGCCCCCCGGGCGGCCTGCCGTGCCCGCGCGCGCAGCACCCACCACACCACGCCGCCGACGATCGCACCGAACCCCGCTGCGACGAGACCGAGGACGACGAACACCCCGAGGACCGTCCCCCAGATCGCGCCGAAGAACGGGGCGAACGGCTTGTCGAGGGTCACGGCGACCCACGCGTCGGGGACACCGGCGGACGGTACGGCCATCGCGTACGTGCCCGTCTCCGGCGCAGTGAACGCACCGACGGTCGCGGCGACCCGACCGCCCACGCCCGTGGTCATGTTGACGCCCGGCGACCCGGCGGCCTCGACCACGGTCCCCGACGGCGCGAGGAACAGCACGGCCTCGTCGAGGTCGGGGCGCTCGTCGTCGCCCAGTGAGCTCCGCGGCACGGTGAGGTACACGGCGTACCGCTCCCCCGCGACCAGGTCCACGCTCGTCGATCCCGGCGCGTCGGCGGACGCCAGGACGGCTGGGCCCGGTCCCCCCTCGGACGTCAGCACGTCGCTGCGCACGGCCGAGGCGAACCCGCCGACGGTCGCGATCGTGGCCACCGCGGCGCCGACGAGCACGAGCACCCCGACCACGGTCAGGACCACCGGTCCGACGAGGGACGTCCGGCGAGCGAACGGGGCAGGGGCGGGGACCTGTTGCGGGACGCTCACGGTGCCGAACGTACCGCGCGGCCCGGTACCGGCGGGGCCGGACGAGGCTACCGCGGCCTAGAGCAGGCGCCGCGAGCGGGACGCCCTCCGCAGCGCGGGGACCCCGCTCACCAGGCACGCCACAGCGACCACCGCCCCGCCCATCGCCACGAACAGCAGGACCATCCGCAGCCCGGTGCCCGCACCCGAGCGGGTCGGAGCGATCCCGACCCAGGAGCCGGGGACGTCCGCCGTGGGCACCATGAGGGTGTACGTCCCGGCCTCGGGCGCCGTGACCAGCGCGATGGCGTGCTCCTGCCACCCGAGCACGCGCGAACGGTACGTACCGGGTGCGGCGAGCTCCACGTTCGCACCGGACGGCGCGACGAGGGTCGCGTCGCCGTCGAGCTGCGGGAGGCCCTCTGGGCGCACGCGAGCGGCGAGGTGCAGGTGGTACGTCACGCCGGCTTCGAGCGTGACGGTCGTCGTCCCCGGCGCACGCACCGACGCCAGCACCGAGCCCCCCGGTCCGCCCGTCGGCGAGATCAGCGGCAGGCTCTCCGGGGAGGAAGCCGCGCCCACCGCGAGCGCCACGCAGGCGCCGACTGCCACGACGCCTGCCAGCACCCCGAGCGCCAGCGTCCGCACTGCGTGGACCACGTCGAACGCCTGGAGCGCGCGCAGGACGACGCCCATCAGATCGACGCCACCCACAGTCCGTCGCGCGCCCGCGTCATCGCGACGTACAGCTCGCGCAGCCGGAAGTCGCGGCGCTCGCGGTCCACGTCGTCGAGCTCGTCGAGCTTCTCCGTGACCCACGACGCGTACAGGTCGACGACGAGCACCTGCTTGAACTCCAGGCCCTTGGCGCGCTTGACCGTGCCGACCTTCACCCGGTTGACGGGCACGCCGTCGTACTTCTCGAGGTTGACGACGGGCACGCCCGCCTTCTTCAGCGCCTCGGTCGCGGCGTCCATGCCGCGGCGCGACAGCGACAGCACGGCGACGTCACCGAAGTTGGTGCCGACCTCGGCGACCACCTCGTGCACGCGCTGGACCATGCGGCGCTGCCGGTCGGCCTCGCCGGCGCAGCGCACGTACACCGGCTTGGGCCCGGTGCGCGGCACCTGCGTGGGCCGGTCGCCGCGTGCGCTCGTCCCCTCGATGTCGGCGAACACGTCGTCCTTGACCAGCAGGGACGCGAACTGCAGGATCTCGCGCGTGTTGCGGTAGTTGACGTCGAGGACCGTCCCGCGCCCCGCGACGGACACACCCGCCTCGGCGAGCGTGAACCCGCCCGGGTAGATCGTCTGCTGACCGTCACCGACGAGCGTCAGACCGTCGGGCGCGTCACCGACGAACGCGTGCAGCATGCGGATCATCACGCACGTGAGGTCCTGCGCCTCGTCGACGACGACCGCGGTGTACCGGTCGGTCGGCGGCTCGCGCCGCAGCTCGGCCTCCGCCAGGGAGATCTGGTCGGCGAAGTCGTGCACGCCACGGTCCCGCAGCTCCGCCTCGTACGCCTCGTACAGGTTCCACACGACGCGCCGCTGCTGCGGGCCGAGCCGGTGGCGGCGGCCGAGGCGCGGCAGGTCCGCGTACTGCTCCCAGCGCGTCAGGCCACGTCCCTTGATGACGTAGCTGACCTCGTCGTGCCAGTACTCCTGCTCGTGGCGGTCCGTGTCGATGATGCTGCCGCCCGCGACCTTGCCCCACGCGGCCGTCCACGCCGACGCGATCTGCCGGCCGTCGATCCGGTGGGTGACGCCGCGCTCGTCGAGGATGCGCTTGGCGGTCTCGTGCACCCCGGCGAACTCGACGCGGTCGACGACGTCGGGGGCCAGGCGTGTCAGGAGCTGGCGCAGGACGTCGGGCAGCGTGCGGATGTACGTCGTGACCAGGACCTTGCCCTGCCGGGTGCGCGCCAGGTAGGCCGCCCGGTGCAGCCCGACGACCGTCTTGCCGGTGCCCGCGGCACCGCGGATCCGCGCCGGGCCGTTGTACGAGCGCCGCACGATCCGCGCCTGCGCGGGGTGCAGGAACGCCATCCACTCCTCGACGGGCTCGGCCATGAGGCCCTCGAGCATCGCCTGCTGCACCTCGGCGTCGCTGAGCAGCGGCACCGGGCCGCGGGGCGCCGGCAGGACCGGCTCCGGCAGCGTCGTGCTCACGGGCGCGGGGGCGCCCACGTGGGTGAACCACTCGAGGCACCGCGCGAGCACCGCGTCGACCTGACGCGGTCCCAGCCGCGAGCCGCGGCGCGCGATCTGCCGCAGCACGTCCTTGTCGCCCAGCACGTGCACGGGCCCGACACGCTCGTCGACGCCGGAGCGGCCCGCCAGGACGGCCACGGCGTGCACCTCGCCGGGCGCCAGCCCGACCTCCGCGAGCTCGGCCTCGGTGCGGTACGCGAGGTCGGCGAGCGTCATGAGGTCGTCGGTGACGTCCTCCTGACCACGGTGGATGCGGTCCCCGGCGATGGTGACGTCGGCCCAGGCCTTGGTGTCGACGATGAACACGCCCCCGGGCCCGACGACGACCATGTCGACCTGCGCGCGGCGGCTGCCCGGCCACTGCCGGTCGGCGAGCAGGTGGTAGCCGGCGGCGGCGAGCGGCGCGAGCGCGGCAGCGGTGCGCTGCTCGGTCGCCGACGCGACGCCGTAGCGCGACGCCGTCGCCCGCGCGTCGACCGCGGCCTTCTCGTGCGCGGCCGCGAGGGCGAGCTGTCGGCTCGCCTCCTGCGCCGCGGAATCCCCTGCAGCCATGCGTCGTCGTTCCTCCCGCTGTCGGACTCCCCTGTATCGGCGCCGAGGGGCTCCGTCATGAGGTCACGGCGGCGGGACCACCCTGACGTGTCGGAAGGGTGCGTCAGGGGGTCGCGGACGTGGGTGCCGGCACACGCACGGCCAGCCGCGGCACGATCGCCATGGCCGGCACCAGCAGCAGCGCGGGCACCAGGAAGGCCGGGCCGAGCCCGGTCACCTCGGACAGCAGGCCGATCACGACGGCACCGAGCAGGGCGCCCGCGTAGTTGAAGAGGTTGATCCGGGCCACGACGTCGTCGAGCCGTGCGGGCGCGAGCTCGCCCGCCGCCGAGAACGCGAGCGGCACGAGGGTCCCGGCGCCGATGCCCGCGAGCGCGAACCCGACCACGGCGGCGCCCGGGCTGGGCACGAGCGCGACGACGAACAGCCCGACGGCGGCGACGGCACCCGTGGGTGCCGCGACGCGCACGCGGCCGTAGCGCCGGACCAGCGGGTCGCCCGCGAGTCGCGCGAGGAGCACCGCGCCCTGGTAGGCGGCGTAGCCGAGAGGCGCGACGGCCCCCGACGCGCGGAGGTCGTCGTGCAGGTACACCGTGCTCCAGCTGCTGACGGCGGAGTCGACGACGAACGCGACGGCGACCAGCGCACCGAAGAGCCAGATGCCGGCGCGCGGCAGGGGGGTGCGCGCGGGCTCGGCGGGGGTGTCCGGGGCGTCGGGCGGGGCCACGCCCGTGCGCGCCCCGGGCAGGATGCCGTCGGTGTGGTGCGCGCCGCCGGTGTGCGCGTCGGAGGGCACGGCCTGGTGCTGCGGGGCGCCGGGACCCGTCGTGCTCGGCAGGAGCGACGGCCGCACGACGAGCGCGACGGTGGCGGCCACGACGACCGCGACGAGCAGGGCCGCCACGGCACCGGTCGTGGTGCCGAACCTCGCGAGCCCCGACTGCGTGAGGGCCGCGAGGATCGCCGCGACGGTCAGGCACGCGAAGAGCGTGGAGAGGATGGAGCGACCGACGCGGTGCTGCAGCGCGACGCCCTGCATGTTGGTCGACGCGTCGACCATCCCGAGCCCCAGGGCGAACACCACGAACGACGCGACCAGCGGCGGCACCGACGTCGCGGCGGCGACGGACGCCAGCCCGAGCGCCTGGGCCAGCAGGCCGACGACGACGCCCGTGCGGCTCGACCAGCGGCGCGCGACCCGCTCCGCGGTCACCGAGCCGCCGGCCGCCAGCAGGGCGCCCATCAGCAGGACCAGCGCGATCGTGTCGTCCTCGATGCCGGTGCGGGCCTTCAGGCCCGGCAGCGCGGTGACGACGGTCGCGTACCCGAAGCCCTGCGCCGCGTAGGCGGCGCCCACCGCCACCTGCGCGCGTCTGACGGCAGCATCCTGCATCGGTCCCCCTTGTCCCGGGTGCCTGCCTACGGCACGGACGTGACCCTACGACGTGCGCGCGTCCGGCGCGCGTGATTCGACGACGACGTGTGGCCCGGCGTGGACCGCCCGGCCGGACCCTCAGGTCGGACCGCGGACGGGCCGATACCGAGGCATGAGGTCGAGGTGAGCATCGGCAACGAGCCGACCGCCACGCGTCAGGGTTCGCCCGTGACGCGGACGGGCGCGCGCCGCGGCCTGCCGTCGTGGGCGCGGCAGCGGGCCGCGCCCGCCGCACCCGCGGCCCGGGCCGTGACGGCGGTGCTCCGCGGCCTCGAGCCGGGCGGCTGGACCGTGGCGGACGGCTGGACGGTGGCGGACGACGTGCCCGACCGGCTCCCGGACCACGCGGGCCCCGACCATGCCGTGGTGGGACCGGCCGGTGTCGTGGTCGTGGGGCCCGGCGGGGTCGTCGTCGTGGACGTCCGGTCCCGGCCGGGCCACCCGGAGCGCCCCGACGCGACCGGACGCGCGGTCGCCGGTCACGCGGCGGACGCCGCACGGGCCGCCGCGGTCGTCGCGACCCTCCTCGCACCGCGTCATCGCACGGCCGTGCGGATGCTGGTCTGCCTCACGGACCCCGCGCCGGCGACGCCCGCCGTGGTCGAGGGCGTCCCCGTCGTCGGCGTCGGCGACCTCGCGGCGCACCTGCGGGCACTGCCCGCGCGCCTCCACCCCGCCGACGCGGCCGGCCTCGCGGAGCACCTCGCCGTCCACCTCGGCGGGTCGCGACGCCCCGACGTGCTGACCACGGCGGCGCTCGAGACCGACGCCCGTGCCGCGCGACGCCGCGTGGTGCGCCCGGTCGTGTCCGGCCGCCCGGCCGCGGCACCCGAGCGCCACGCCGTCGACCACCCGCGCGCCCACCTTCTGCGCGCCGACCTGCGCACCGACCGCGGCGGTGGGCGCCTCGGGGCCCTTGCCGCCGCGCTGCGGGCGGGGGCCGTCGTGAGCGGGGCGTGGCTCGCCTGGGTGCTCACCGCGGCGCCGCTCGGGCTGGCCTGACCACCGCCCGGCCGATGTGGCGGGGCGGTCGCACGGGCCTCAGTGCGCGGTGCGCTCGCGGAGCTCGTGCAGGGCGTCGTCGAGCCCGTCCGGCTCCGTCCGCTGCTGCGGCACGACGGCGTCGACGACCATGGAACCCTCGGACGGCCCCCCGATCGCGACCGGGTCCGGGGTGGCCTCGACCCGTGACATCGGTGCGATGGGCTCGAGCGCCAACCGGCGGTGCGCCCGGACGTAGGCGGGGATGAGCCCGGCGACGGCTCCGAGCCACGCGAGCGGGTTGCCCCACACGACGCCCTCGAACCCGTAGGCCGCGCCCAGCACGACCGCCGCACCGACCCGCATGACGAGCTCGACGAGCCCGGTGACGGTCGGCACCATCGTGTGCCCGAGTCCCTGCAGCGCACCGCGCAGCACCATCAGCACACCGAGCACCACGTACAGCGCACCGTTGACGACGAGCAGGTACGTCGCCAGCTCCACGACGTGCTGCTCGCCGTCGCCGACGAAGAGCCCGACCAGGTGGCTCCCGAAGGCGATCAGCACGGCACCGAGGAAGACCGACGCGGCGACCGCCATCCACACGCCCTGCACCACACCGGCCCGGATGCGGTCGGGACGGCCGCCGCCCAGGTTCTGTGCGACGAACATCGACATGGCCAGGCCCAGCGACGAGAGCAGCGTGACGGCGAGCATGTCGACCCGCCCGGCCGTCGTGTACGCGGCCACGGCCTCCGGACCGAGCGCGTTGAGGCGGACCTGCACCGCGAGCCCCCCGATCGCGATGATCGACGCCTGGAATCCCATGGGCAGACCGAGGTGCAGGTGACGGCTGATGTCGGCGCGCGACACGCGCCAGTCCTCGCGTCGCACGTGCAGCACGGGAAGGCGGCGCCACACGTACAGCAGGCACAGCGCGACGGCGATGGCCTGGGACGCGACGGTCGCCAGGGCGGCACCCCCGACTCCCGTGCCCAGGCCGCCCACGAGCCCGACGACGAGCCCGATGTTGATGACGCAGCTGACGGTGAGGAACACCAGGGGCGTGCGGGAGTCGCCGATAGCCCGGATCACCGAGGACAGGAAGTTGAAGAACATGGTCGCCGCAGCACCGAGGAAGCTGATGACGGCGAACGTCGTCGCCTCGGGCAGCAGCTCCTCCGGCGTGCGCAGCATGCGCAGCGCCGGCTCGGCGAGCAACGGCGCACCGACGGACAGCACCACGGTGATGAACCCGGTCAGGATGGCACCGGTGGCCACCGAGCGGCGTACCGCCGCATAGTCGCCGGCGCCGAAGGCCTGGGCCGTCGGGATCGCGAAACCGGAGGTCGTGCCCCAGGCGAACCCGATGAGCAGGAACAGCAGGCTGCCGGTGGCGCCCACGGCCGCGAGGGACTCGATGCCCAGGACGCGCCCGACGACGATCGCGTCGACGAAGTGGTAGAGCTGCTGGACGACGTTGCCGATGAGCAGCGGCACCGCGAACGTCGCGATGACGCGCCACGGGCGACCGGTGGTGAGGGCTTTCGACATGACGGTGGAACTCCGCGCTGGTGGGGCTGGGTGAAGGGGCGCGGTGGTCGGTGCCGTGTCGCGTCAGGGCCCTATCGTATCGATACGATCGCGCGTGACCAGGGGTAGTCGATGCGGTCTGCGTCTCTTCCGGGTCGCGCCACGAGCCCGTGCGACGCGTGCGGCACGGCCACCCCACGGGGACCCCAAGAGCACGCCTGGCCTTCATGGGCGCCCGTCCAAGAACCGGCCCCGGAGCGCCCCTGCTGCGGACCGCGCCCGGCCCGCAGCAGGGGCAGGCTTGACGGATGTGACGTGCGACGCGTCACGCGCGGACGAGCGAGCCCTCCGGCGTGATCTCGTCGGCGTCCGCGTCGTCGAACCAGCGGCCGTGCGTCCCGAGGTACCGGAACCGCACGGTCGAGCCGGCAGGGACGACGACGGACGCGCTCGCGGTGCCGTTGGACCGGCGACGCAGCGGGTGGACGCCGGGCGTCCAGTCGTTGAACGTCCCGACGACGCTGACGGGACCGTCGAGCACGGTCGAGGGCAGCGCGAACGTCAGGGTGCAGGTGGCGGACTTCGCGGAACGGGACTTCTTCAGCACAGGTGGGATCCACTTCGCTCGACCGGGTGACACCGACGGGTGCATGGTGGCGCGGTCATGTTTCGGGCAGGGGGGCGACACGGTGACCTGCGTGTCACAGCTCGGTGTCGGGCGGTGCCTGGTCCGCGTCCGCGTCGGCACGGGCGAGCCGTCAGCCGTCAGGGCGACGCGTACGCCGTGAACGTCGTGCCGGCCGGCAGGTCCTGGAAGAACGTCGCGTCGAACGGGGCGTCGCCACCCGCCGGCAGCTGCTCGGCGTACCCGCGCGCCGCCGCGACCGTCCGGCCGTCGCCCGCGGTCGCCACCACGACGACCATCGCCCCGTCCAGGTCCTCCTCGAACGTGCTCGACACCGTCCCCTCGACGGTCGCGCCGCCCCAGGACTCGGCACGGGACGTGAGCTCCCCGACGGTGAGCGCGCCGATCCCCGGGGCGTGCGCGACCCGCTGCGCCACGGGCAGCCGGACGTCGACGCGGTCCGGTGCCATGTCCCCCAGGTCGCGGAACCGGCCGGTCACGGCGACCTCGCCCGGCACCGCGTGGACGTACTGCCAGTCCGCCGCGATGAGCGTCCCGTCGGCGCCGAGCGCCTCGACCGACAGCTGCGCGGACTCGAAGCGGTGCTCGGGGTTCGGGTTGTCGATCACGACGACGTACCACCAGTTGCCCGGCTCGTCGGGCTCCGGGCCGAAGGCCACCTCGCCCACCGTCAACGGCTCCCAGGGCGGCACGACGGCCTCACCGTCGGCTGCCTCGCCACCGGCGGTGCCGCCGTCGGCCGGGCCGTCGTCGGCCGCGTCGTCGTCGGCCGGGTCGTCGTCGGCCGCAGCGTCGGACGGGCCGTCGACCAGCACCTCGCCGCCGCGGCCCTCGCTCGAGGTCGTCGCGACCACGGCGTACGAGACCTGCGCGACGACGGTGACGACGACCGTGATGATCCCGAGCGCGATGCCCGCAGCCGCACGCCCGGACGACGAGGGCACCGGGCCGCGCCGGCCGCGGGACCTCGCGCGGGCTCCTGCCACGATCGCCGCGATGCCCAGCGGCAGCGCGAGCAGGCCGACGAGCGGCACCCACGCCAGGACGAGCGCGACGAGGCCCAGGACGAGCGCAGCTGTCCCGGGCCGCGTCCCGGGCACGGCCCCGGGGCCGCCGTGGACCGGTGCCGGCCCGGCGGTGGGCGTGCCGTGCGGCGGCGGAGCGCCGTAGGGCGAGGGCGCCCCGTACGGGGAGGGCGCGCCGTGCGGGGTCGACGCGCCGTACGGCGAAGGCGTCCCGTACGGCGGAGGCGTCCCGTAGGGGGACGGGGCCGCGGGCGGCGCGGACGCACCGGGGGCGCCGGCGTCGTGGGCACGGGCGTCGTGGGGACGGGCGTCGTCGTGACGGGCGTCGTCACCGCCGTCGTCAGGCAGTCGCACGGCGTACGGGTCGGTGAGCCCCTGGGCCGTCGACCCCGTCGCGGCCACGCTCGTGCCGTATAGCGGTGCGGCGCCGCCGTGGCCGCCCGGCAGCGTGCCGACGGGCGCCTGCGGGACGCTCGGCGGAGCGAACGGCTCCACCGCTCGCTCCGCGTCGGCCGGCGGGGGCGGTGGCGGCGGCACCGGGCCGGGCGCCGTCGGGTCCTCGGTGCTCATGCCGTTCCTCCGGTGCGCGGCGCGTCCTGGTCCGCCAGCCGGCTCAGCATCGCGTTGTACTCGTCCATCTCGTCGTCGCCGTCGCGGTCGACCCGGCGGTCCCGACGACGTGCCGTGCGCTCGTCGTCGCGCGTCCACTGCACGGCCACGACGATCGCCAGCGCGAGCGTCGGGATCTCCCCGATGCCCCACGCGATCGACCCGCCGAGCTGCTGGTCCCGGATGGCCGACGGGCCCCACGGCCGGCCCGTCAGGCCGAACCAGTCGGCCACGAGCAGCCCCTCGCCGCCGACCAGCGCCACGCCGAAGAACGCGTGGAACGCCATGGTCGCGAACAGCAGCAGCAGCCGCATCGGGTACGGCGGGCGGGTCGGCCCCGGGTCGACGCCCGCGAGCGCGTTGACGAACAGGTACCCCGCGAGCGTGAAGTGCACGACCATCGCCAGGTGACCCACCTGGGTCCGCAGCGACCACTCGAACAGCCCGGAGTAGTAGAACAGCACCATCGACCCGGCGAAGTTCACGGCCGCGACCAGCGGGTTCGCGAAGAACCGGCCGACGTGGCTGTGCACGAGCGTCAGGACCCACTCGCGCGGACCGCGCGACACGTCGCCGCGCAGCGTCGTGGCCCGCGCGGGCACCGCGCGCAGCAGCAGCGTCACGGGTGCCGACAGCGCGAGGAACAGCGGCACCACCATGACGAGCACCATGTGCTGGATCATGTGCGCGCTGAACAGGAGGTGCCCGTAGACGGACGGCCCGCCGGACGTCGTCCACGCGAACAGCAGCATGCCGACGACCCAGGACGCCGTGCGCAGCCAGGGCCACGCGTCACCGCGGCGCCGCAGCCGCCAGACCCAGCGCAGGTAGACGACGATCCCCGCGGCCGCCGCGCACGCCAGGAGCACGTCCCAGCGCCACTCGGTGAGCCAGCGCAGCGTCGTCGGCTCGGGCGGCAGGGGGTGACCGGTCAGGACGTAGGCGGGAGAGGTGTCCGCCGCGGCGGCCTCCGGTACCGGCGGCGGTGACGAGCCCAGCGCGACGGCCACACCCGAGACGGCCCCCATGACCGCGAGCTCGACCAGCACCACGCGCCAGAACAGCGCGCCGCCGCGCGGCCCGGACAGTCGTGGGATCGTCGCGCGCCGGTGCGCCAGGCCGAGCAGGGCGAGGGCACCGAACAGCAGGATCTTGACGATCAGCAGCACGCCGTAGCGCGTCTGCAGGCCGTCCCACCCGCCGAGCCGCACCACGCTGTTCACGACGCCGCTGATCGCGACGCCGGCGACGCACCAGCCCGCGACCACGGAGTAGCGCGCGACCGCGGGCACGACGTCGGTGCCGAGCCTGCCGACCAGGACCGCGAGCGCCCCGAGCGCCCCGATCCAGACCGCGGCGCTCTCCAGGTGCAGCACCATCGCGGACGTCGCGAGGTCGTGGCTCGCCGCACCGGCCGCGTGGCCCGTCTGCCCGAGCTGCCACAGCGCGACCAGCGACAGCGCCGCGGCCCACGCGGCGCCCGTGGGCGTCGCGACGACCAGTGCGAGCGCCGTGACGACCGCGGCCACCGTCGTCACCGACAGCAGCGTGCGCCCCAGGTCGATCTGCGTGACGAACACCGCGAGCTCGTCACCGAACGACGGCGCCGTCGGCGAGGCCCCGGCGACCGACGCGTACGCCAGGACGAGGTGCACGACCGACAGCACCGTCCACGCACCGGCGGCGACACCCGCCAGGACGAGGCTGCGGGAGTACGCCGAGCCGTCGGCGGCCGGGGCCCGGCCGGTGGCGGCGACCGGCGCGTCCTCGGTGTCCGACGTGGGGGCGACGCCTGTCGTGGCGACCGTGTCCGACGGGGGGGCGGTCTCTGTCGTGGCGGCCGTGTCCGACGCACCCACGCGGGCCGGTGCGACGCGTGCGGGTGCCCGACGCGGCAGGACGCACACCGCGAGCAGCAGCGCGCCCACCGTCAGCGACGCCGCGAGCTCGGTGAGGGTCTCCACCGCCGGCAGCCCCCACCGCACGAGCGCCCCGGGGTCACCGATCGCCACCGCGGCGGTCACGCCGGTGAACGCGACGCCGACGAGGACGGCGACGGTCCCCGTCGCCGCGAGCACGCCGAGCGCGCCACGCCGTACCAGGGTCACCGACTCGTCCACGCGGACAGCCTAGGCGTGCGTCACGCGCCGGTGGACGGCCCGTCACCCGAGGGACCCGTCGCGGTCCCGCCCGCAGCGGTGCCGCCCAGCCCGGTGCGTCGGCGCACGGCCAGCAGGGCGACCGTGGCACCGGCGGCGAGCGTCGCGACCGCGAGCACGACCCACACCCACGGTGACGTGCCCTCCTCGTCGAGGGGGCCCTCGACGGCGGTCATCGTCGTCTCGTCCATCGGTGCCGCCTCGGTCGTCGGCGCCTCCGACGGGGGTGCGGCCTCGGTGGCCTCGGTCGGCTCGGCGGGCTCGGCCGACGCGGTCGGTGCGGCAGGCTCGTCGGCCCCGGCGGCTGCAATCGCGGTGAACGCGAGGCTCCCGGTGAGCGGGTGCCCGTCGGCCGACGTGACGCGCCAGTCCACGGTGTAGGCACCGGCAGGCAGCGTGGCGACGAGCGGCTGCACCACGGACACGTCGACGAGCTGCACGGGCCCGTCGCTGACGACGGCACCGTCCGGACCGGTCACGACGACCTGGGTCCCGAGCTCCATCGCCGGCTGGTCGAACGTCAGCGTGACCTGGGCGGGCGCGGTCTCGACGGTCGACCCGTCCGCCGGGTCCGTCGCCCGCAGGCTGTTGTGCGCGGCGGCCGGCGGCGCGGCCAGGACGGCGACGAGCAGCACGAGTGCGGCGAGGGCTCCGCTCCGACGCGCGACGCGCGCGCGGACGGTCGGGACGACGCGGGACACGATGACCACCTTCCAGCAGGGACGACAGCGCCCCGATCCCATCACGCGGGCCCGGGCAGGGACGAATCGGGTGCGCGGTGGTTCGCTCGCCGCGGGGGCGCGTGCGGGCCGCCCGGGGGCAGCGGGACCGGTCGCGCAGGTCTCACGCCAGGGCCACCGCGCGCGGACCACCGCGACGACGGTGCACGGGCAGGGCGAGCGTCGTCGCGGCGAGCGCAGCGGTGAGGAGCAGGGTGACCCCGACGGCGACCCGACCATCCGTGCGCGCGACGGGATCGTCGACTCCGGCACCGTCGGCTCCGGCACCGTCGGCTCCAGCAGGGTCCGCAGCGGCACCGTCGGCTCCGGCACCATCGGCTCCAGCACCGTCGGCTCCAGCACCATCGGCTCCAGCACCGTCGGCTCCAGCACCGTCGGCTCCAGCACCATCGACTCCGGACCCATCGACTCCGGACCCATCGACTCCGGCACCATCGACTCCGGCACCATCGGCTGTTGCCGGCGCGTCCGCTGCGGCCGCGGCTGCGCGGTCGGCCGCCGCGACGAGGGACGCGACGGTGTGCGCGGCGTGCGGGTCGGCCGGGTCGAGGCCTGCCGCCTCGAGCGTCGCGGCGTCGAGTCCGGCCGCGACGAGAGCGTCGAGGTCCCAGCCCGCCGCGCGCACGGCGTCGAGGTCGACCCCCGCCGCCCGGAGCGACGCGAGGTCGACGGCGAACGCGCCGTCACCGGCTCCGTCCTGCGTCGCGCTCGTGCCCGCACTCGCACCCGTGCCTGCGCCCGTCCCCCCAGCCTCCTGCGCCGGTGCGGCACCGTGACCGGCGTGGGGGTCGACGGGCACGGCACCCGGCGGGACCGCGAGCATCGCCAGCACGGGGTGGAGGGCCACGGCCAGGACCGCGGCAGCCAGGACGGCGACGGCGCGGGTGCTGGTCCCGTCGGCGGTGCGGGCGCCGAGCACCCCCGCGACGAGCACGAGTGCGCCGATCGCGCCGAGCACGGCGGGTCCGGGCACGTGACCGCCCGCCAGGCAGTGGCCGACGACGGCACCCGTGAGCACGGCTGCGCTCAGACCGGCCCCGCGCGCGAGCACCGCCGGGGTCCGGCCCGCGCGGGTCCTCCCGTCGGCCGGCATCAGCAGAACATCGCCCGGGCCGCGGCACGGGTCCAGCCACTGAATCGCTTCAGTCACCCCACCGCGCGCGACCGCACCACCGAGGCCCCTACCTCACGCCCGCGGCGGGCCCCGCACCTCAACCCCGCGGCAGGCCCCGCACCTCATCCCCGCGGCGGGCCCCGCACCTCATCCGCGCGGCATGCCCCCGACCCCGCCCCTGACCGGCCCCGGCTGCGACCCGGCCCCGGCCGCTACCCCGGCCGATCACCGTCGTCGTCGCAGGCTGCCGACGGTGGGCCGTCCGATCCGTGGGATCCGGCCCTCGCGAGACCGGGCTGAGTCCTCGACCGGCACCGGGTAAGACGCCCCAGCCCGGTCTCGCGGAGCCCTCGTCCCAGCACGCGGACGGTGGCGGCGCTCAGCTCCAGACGAGCGCCTGGGACGGGTCCGCGAGCACCGCGGCGACGTCGGCCAGGACCCGGCTGCCGAGCTCGCCGTCGACGAGCCGGTGGTCGAAGCTCAGCGCGAGCTGCGTGACGTGGCGCGGCTTGACCTTGCCCTTGTGGACCCACGGCTGCTGCCGGATCGCCCCGAACGCGAGGATCGCGGCCTCCCCCGGGTTGAGGATCGGCGTGCCGGTGTCGATGCCGAACACCCCGACGTTGGTGATCGTGATCGTGCCGTCGGACATGTCGGCCGGCGACGTGCGGCCGGCCCGGGCGGTCGACGTGAGGTCGCCGAGCCCGCGCGCGAGACCCAGCAGGTCGAGACGGTGCGCGTCCTTGATGTTCGGCACCACCAGCCCGCGCGGGGTCGCCGCGGCGATGCCGAGGTTCACGTAGTGCTTGTAGACGATCTCCTGCGTCGTCTCGTCCCACGACGCGTTGATCTCGGGCCGCCGGTTCACGGCCATGAGCAGCGCCTTGGCCGCGACGAGCAGCGGCGTGACGCGCACGTCCGCGAACTCCCGGTCGGCACGCAGGCGCTCGACGAGCTTCATCGTCCGCGTCACGTCGACCGTGTGGAACACCGTGACGTGGGGCGCGCTGAACGCGCTGGACACCATCGCCTCGGCCGTCCGCTTGCGCACCGACTTCACCGGGACGCGCGTCTGGCGGCCGTCCGGGCTGACCACGCCACCGGCGGCCCAGGGCCGGTCGTCGCCGGGGTACGTCGCCAGCTCGCGGCCCTCGGCGCGGACGGAGTGCGCGAGCACGTCCTCACGCGTGACGATCCCGCCCGGGCCGGTGGGGGTGACGGCGTCGAGGTCGACGCCGAGGTCACGTGCGAGCTTGCGGACGGGCGGCTTGGCGAGCGCGTGGGCGGTGCCGTCGGGGCGGGTCGCCGACGCGTCGACGTTCGACACCGCTGCGCGCGAGGCCGATCCGCTCGACGACGTCGCCGCGCTCCGCGTGCTCGACGCCGCCGGGCTCCGCGTGCTCGAGCCCTGCGCGGCGACCGCGCTCGATGCCGCCGCCGGGGTCACCGCGCTCGACGCGGCCCGCGCCGCGCCCGCACGCGGTCGACGCGCCGTCCCCCCGTCGGCCACGCCGTACCCCACGAGCACCGCGCCGGAGCCGCCGCCGGAGCCGCCCGACGCCTCGTCCACCGCCGCGTGCACCTCGTCGCGCGCCGCGTCCACCTCGTCCGCTCCCCCGGGCTCGGCCGACGACCGGCTGGGGTGCGGGTGCCGGGCGCGCACACCCGCCGCGGCGCCGCCGTCGGACGGCGCGTCATCCGCGGTGCCGTCCGGGTCGACGTCCACCTCGATGATGGGCGTGCCGACCTCGACGGTCGCGCCGACGTCGACGAGCAGCCGGGTCACGACGCCCGTCCACGGGCACGGCAGGTCGACCAGCGACTTGGCCGTCTCGATCTCGACGATCGTCTGGTTGACCTCGACGCGGTCGCCGACGGCGACGTGCCACGTGACGATGTCCGCCTCGGTGAGGCCTTCGCCGGCGTCGGGAAGGGGGAACTGCTGGTACGTGGGCACGCGAGGCTCTCCGGTGGCGCGATGGGTCGGAACGCGAAAGTTCAGAACGCGAGGGCGCGGTCGACTGCCTCGAGCAGCCGGTCGAGTCCGGGCAGGTAGTCGTGCTCGATCTTGGCGACCGGGTACGGGGTGTGGAAGCCCCCGACCCGCAGCACGGGTGCCTGCAGGTGGTAGAAGCACTCCTCGGTGATGCGTGCCGCGACCTCGGCGCCCGACCCGTACAGCACGGGCGCCTCGTGGGTGACGATGCACCGGCCGGTGCGCCGCACGGACGCGGCGATCGTCGCGGTGTCGAGCGGCGAGATCGTGCGCAGGTCGACGACCTCGATGCTCGTGCCCTCGGCGGCTGCGGCGTCGGCGACCTTGAGCGCGGTGGCGACCGTGGGGCCGTACGCGACGATCGTGACGTCGGTGCCGGCGCGCACGACGCGCGCGTGGTCGAGGTCCGACGAGCTGCCGTGCGGTGCCGGCAGCGGCGCGTCGAGGTCGACGTCGCCCTTCTCCCAGTACCGGCCCTTCGGCTCGAGGAAGATCACGGGGTCCGGCGACGCGATCGCCTGCTGGATCATCGTGAAGGCGTCGGACGCGTTCGACGGGGACACGACGCGCAGGCCCGGCGTGTGCGCGAACAGCGCCTCGGGCGACTCGCTGTGGTGCTCGATGGCGCCGATGCCGCCGCCGTAGGGGATGCGGATCACGACGGGCAGCCGCAGCCGGCCCTGCGAGCGGTAGTGCATGCGCGACAGCTGGGTCGTGATCTGGTCGAACGCGGGGAACACGAACCCGTCGAACTGGATCTCGCACACCGGCCGGTACCCGCGCAGCGCGAGGCCGATCGCGGTGCCGACGATGCCCGACTCCGCGAGCGGGGTGTCCACGACGCGGTCGTCGCCGAACTGCGCGAAGAGCCCGTCGGTGACCCGGAAGACGCCCCCGAGCCGCCCGATGTCCTCGCCCATGAGCAGGGTGCGCGGGTCGTTGGCCAGCGCCCGGCGCAGGCCGAGGTTGAGGGCCTTGGCCATGGGCAGGCGCTGCGTGCCCGTCGGGAACGGGGCCGGGGCGGGCGCCGGCGGCAGGTCGGTGAGGCGTGCGCGCTCGCTGGTGACGGTCATCGGTGACCTCCTGCCGTCTGGCGGCCGTCGTGGTCGACGAAGGACTGCTCGTACTGGGTGAACCACGCGCGCTCGGCGTCGACGACGGCGTTGGGCGTGGCGTAGACGTGGTCGAACATCGTGTGCGGCGACGGGTGGCCCATCGCGCGGACGGTCGTGCGGATGTGCTCGCCGAACGCGTCGGACTCGGCCGCGAGCTGCGCCTGGAACACCTCCGGCAGCTCGCCCGTGCGCTCGAGGTGCACGCGCAGCCGCTCGATCGGGTCGCGGCGGCGCCAGTGCTCCTCCTGCTCCGAGGTGCGGTAGCGGGTCGGGTCGTCCGACGTCGTGTGCGCACCCATTCGGTAGGTGTACGCCTCGATGAAGGTGGGGCCGCCGCCGCTGCGGGCGCGCTCGAGCGCCTGGCGCGTGACGGCGTACGACGCGACGACGTCGTTGCCGTCCACGCGCACGGACGGGATGCCGAAGCCGGGGGCGCGGGCCGCGAGGGGGACGCGCGCCTGGCGCGTCGTCGGCTCGGAGATCGCGAACTGGTTGTTCTGGCAGAACAGCACGACCGGCGCCTGGTTGACGGACGCGAACACGAGCGCCTCGCTGACGTCGCCCTGCGCGGTCGCGCCGTCGCCGAAGTACGTGACGACCGCGGTGTCGCGCGTCGGGTCGCCGGTCCCGACGAGGCCGTCGCGCTGCACGCCCATCGCGTAGCCGGTCGCGTGCAGCGTGTGCGAGCCGATGACGAGGGTGAACAGGTGGAAGTTGTGGTCGGCCGGGTCCCAGCCGCCGTGGTCGACGCCGCGGAACAGCCGCAGCAGGTCGGTCATCTCCAGGCCACGGACGTGCGCGACGCCGTGCTCGCGGTAGGAGGGGAACACGTGGTCCTGCGGTGCGAGCGCGTGGCCGGAGCCGACCTGCGCCGCCTCCTGCCCGAGCGACTGCGCCCACAGGCCCAGCTCGCCCTGGCGCTGCAGCGACGTGGCCTCGGAGTCGAACCGGCGCGTCAGCACCATGTCGCGGTACATCGCGCGCAGCCGCTCACCGTCGAGGTCGTCGGCCCACGTGTCGTACTCGGGGTGTGCGACGCGTTCGCCCGCTGGGGTGAGCAGCTGGACGAGACCGTCGTCGGTCAGGGGGCCGTCGGCCGCGGGTGCGGACGTGCTCACGCGGTTCTCCTTCACCTGGGGTGCGAACCTACGTCAGCGTAGGCTACGCATCCGTAGGTTAGAAGGACCCGAGACCGACAAAGCCCACGGCACCGCTCTTGTCGGGATCCCACACCTCACCACGGGGGCCCGGCGGCACGACGTCGGCCCAGCCGTCCCCTGCGGTGGCGCACGCCCCGCACCTGCGGCACCCTCGGCACACCCGTCCTTCGTGGAGGAGCCGTGACCACCGACGCCGCACCCCTGACCGTCCCCCGCCGGTCCGCCGGTGCGGCCGCGCTGGTCGGTGCCGGGGTCATGGCGGGGATCGACGAGATCGTGTTCCACCAGGTCCTCGCGTGGCACCACTTCTACGACCGTGGCACCCCCGACGTGGCGCTGCTGTCCGACGGGCTGCTCCACGCCGCCGAGCTCGTCGCCCTGGTCGCCGGCTTCTTCCTGCTGCTCGACCAACGCCGCCGCGGCGTGCTCGCCGTGCGCGCGGCGTGGGCCGGGTTCCTGCTCGGTGCCGGCGCCTTCCAGCTGTTCGACGCGCTCGTCGACCACAAGCTGCTGCGCGTGCACCAGATCCGCTACGGCGTGGACCTGCTGCCGTACGACGTCGCGTGGACCGCCAGCGCGGTCGTGCTGCTCGCGGCGGGCGCCGCGCTGTGGCCGCGCGCGCGGCGGCAGGCGGCACGGGAGGCGGCGCAGGACGCGACGACATGACGTCGGCGGTGGCGGTGGCGCACGCCGGGCACGGCGCGGGCGCGCCGGCGTGGCCCCCGGGGGTCGTCGTGCTCGTCGCCCTCGCCGTGACGGCCGCGCTGACGTACGTCGCCGCGACCGCCGCCTACCGTCGCCGCCGCCTGCGTCCGTGGCGCGTGACCCGCACGGTCACCTGGCTCACCGGGTGCGCGCTGGTCGTCGCCGCGATGTCGCCCGCGACCGCCGTCGCCCCGGACGACGCGAGCCGGCACATGCTCCAGCACCTGCTGCTCGGCATGCTGGCGCCCCTGGCGCTCGTGCTCGCAGCGCCGGTCACGCTGCTCCTGGGCGTCGCGCCGCCGGGTGCGCGCCGGACTGTCGGCCGGGTGCTGCGAGCGCGGCCCGTGCACGTCCTGACGCACCCGGTCACGGCGGCGTTCCTGCACGTCGGCAGCATGGCCGTGCTCTACCTGACGCCGCTGTACGCGCTGACGACGCGCTCACCGCTGGCCCATGCCGCCGTGCACGTGCACTTCCTGGCCGCGGGGTACCTCTTCGCGTGGGCGCTCGCGGGACCGGACCCGGCCCCGCGACGCCCCGGGACGACGACGCGGCTCGTCGTGCTCGTCGTCGCGGGCGGCGCCCACGCGGCGCTCGCCAAGCTGCTGTACGCGCACGCCGACCGGCTGCCCCCGGGCGGGGTGCACGCCCCGGCGGACGTCGAGGTCGCCGCGCAGTGGATGTACTACGGCGGGGACGTCGCGGAGGTGCTGCTGGCGGTCGCCGTGCTGGCGGGCTGGTACGGGTCGCGCGCGCGGCGTGGCCGCCCGGTGCCCGGTCCGCTCAGTAGCGCCCCTGCGCCCGCAGCCGCTCGTTCTCCTTCAGCACGGGCCACGTGCTGAACGCGAACACCAGGAACATCACGAGGTTGAGCACGGGGACGAGCCCGACCAGCACCCACCACCCGGAGTAGCCGGCCTTCTGGATGATGCGCACGTACGCGACGAGCATGATCACGTAGGCGCCGATGACGACGGCCAGCCCGATGCCCCCGGCCAGCCAGTCGGTCCACTGCGTGGCGGTATCGACGCCGTCGGAGGGGTCGACGACCGACGGCAGACGCATCAGCACGGTGTCCATGGGTTCATGGTGCTCCCGGCCGTTCGGCACGGCGAGGCGAAACCGGGCGGGGACGGGCCAGACGTCCGTCGAGGTCAGCGCGGTGCGTGCGCTGCGGCGACCTCGAGGAAGATGTCCGTCGCCTCCCGCTCGCCGACGCTGACGCGGACGCCGTCACCGGCGAAGGGCCGCACGATCGTCCCGGCCTGGCCGCAGCGCTCCGCGAACGTCGTCGCCCGGTCGCCGAGCGGCAGCCACACGAAGTTCGCCTGGCTGTCCGGCACGTCCCAGCCCTGGGCACGCAGCCCGGCGAGCATGCGGGTGCGCTCGGCGACGATCGTGTCGACACGCGCCAGCAGCTCAGCCTCGACGCGCAGCGACGCGAGCGCCGCCAGCTGCGCGACGTGGGAGACGCCGAACGGTGTCGACGCCGTGCGGATGCCCGCCGCCAGCCGGGGCCGCGCGACCGCGTAGCCGACCCGCAGCCCGGCCAGCCCGTACGCCTTGGAGAACGTGCGCAGGACGACGACGTTGGGGTGCTCGGCGAGCAGGGCGAGCGCGTCGGGCGCGTCGGGGTCGCGGACGAACTCGACGTACGCCTCGTCGAGGACGACGAGCACGTCGCGCGGCACGGCGGCCAGGAACGCGCGCAGCTCGGCGTCGCGCACGGCCGGACCGGTCGGGTTGTTGGGCGTGCAGACCAGGACGACGCGCGTGCGCTCGGTGACCGCGGCGGCCATCGCGGGCAGGTCGAGGCGCCCGTCCGCGCCGACGGGGACGCGGACCTGCTGCGCGTGCGCGAGCGTGACGGCGATCGGGTACGCCTCGAACGACCGCCAGGGCAGCACGACCTCGTCGCCCGCCTCGCACATCGCGGTCAGCACGTGCCCGAGCACCGCGACCGACCCGGTGCCCGCGACCACGGACTCGGGGGCGACACCCAGACGGTGGGCGATCGCCTCGGTGAGCTCGGTCGCGTACATGTCCGGGTAGCGGTTGACGTCCACGGCCGCGTCCGCGATCGCCGCGACCACCGACGGCAGCGGCGGGTACGGGTTCTCGTTGGACGACAGCTTGTACGCGGCGGCGCCGACGGCGGCACGCGCACCCGGCACGTAGGAGGGCAGGTCGGCGAAGGCACGACGGAGAGGGACGCGGCTCACGGCGGCCAGCATGCCACCGCCCCACCCCCGACGCGCTCACCGTCCACCCCACCCCCCCAACCCAGGCCGTGAGACGTCAATCCAGTCCCACCAGCCCCCCACCCCAGGCCGTGAGATGTCAATCCAGTTCCACCAGCCCCCCAAACCAGGCCGTGAGAAGTCGATCCAGTTCCACCAGCCCCCCGAACCAGGCCCTGAGATGTCAATCCAGTTCCTCCTCCGCCCCCGCGACGCCCGGTCAGCGCTGCGGGTGGTCGGCGCCCGGGACGGCCTGCTGGGCGCGGAGCCGGCGGTCGAGCGCCTGCAGCGCCCCGACCGCCGCGTCCAGGGCCGCGACGTGCTCGGGGGCGAGCGCCGCACGGGCCTCCGCAATGGGTCCGGCCCAGGCGTCGGCGATGGCCTCGTGCTCGACCTGCGCGCGCTCGGTGGGGACGAGCCGGGTGACGCGACGGTCCTCGGCGTCCGGCTCGCGCGCCACCAGGCCGCGCTCGTCGAGCGTGCGCAGGGCGGCGCTGGTGTTGCTCTGCCGCAGGCCCAGGTGACGGGACACCTCACCGACCGACACCCCCGGCGACTCCAGGACGTGCATGAGCACGGCGAGCTCGGTGGTGGGCAGTGGCTCCACGCCCGCGACCTGCGGGCTGCGACGGTGGACGGTCCACGCCAGGTCGCGGATCACGGCGCTCACGTCCGCCCTCGTCGAGCCCGGCCCGACCTCGGGCCGACCGGCGCTGGGGTGCGGTGTCGCCATGCTCACATCGTACTTCATATGTTGACATACGTATGTTCTCGTAAGTAATCTCGCACGATCCCCCTGCCGTCCGAGAGGTCACCCATGCCCGCGTCCGCCGACGCCCCTGCACGTCCCGCAGCCCCCGCGCTCCCCCTGGGCCCCGCGCTGGTCGCGGTCCTCGCGCTGCTCACCGCCGTCGCCCCGCTGTCCATCGACATGTACCTGCCCGGCTTCCCGGCCATGGCGGTCGAGCTCGGCACCACCGCGAGCGGCATCCAGCTCACGATGACGGCGTTCCTCGTGGGGCTCGGCCTCGGGCAGCTCTTCATCGGGCCGCTCTCCGACGGCATCGGGCGTCGCCGGCCGCTGCTCGGGGGCACCGCGCTGTGCCTCGTCGCCAGCGTCGCGTGCGCACTGGCCCCCACCGTCGAGGTGCTCGCGGGCGCACGGTTCCTGCAGGGCGTGGGCGGCGCCGCCGGCGTCGTGCTCGCACGCGCCGTCATCTCCGACACCTCGCGCGGCCCGGCGGCCGCCAAGCTGCTCGGCGTCCTGATGATCGTGAGCGTCATCGCGCCCGTCGTCGCGCCGCTGGCCGGCGGACTGCTGGTCGCGCAGTCGGGCTGGCGCCTGGTGTTCTGGGTGATCAGCGCGCTCGTCGCCGTCATGCTCGTCGGTGCAGCGGCCTGGGCGCGTGAGACCGTGCCTCCCGCCGACCGCACGCGCGGCGGCATCCGCACGACCCTCGCGACGGCCCGCGAGGTGCTGTCCAACCGCCACTACACCGGGTACGTCCTGACGTTCTGCTTCTCGTTCGCCGGCCTGTTCGCCTACATCTCGGCGTCACCGTTCGTCGTGCAGACCATCATGGGCCTGTCCGAGAGCCGGTACTCGCTGGTCTTCGCGCTCAACGCCCTGGCCATCACCGCCACCTCGGCGATCTCGGCGTCGCTCGCGGGCCGCGTCCCCTACCGCACGATGATCGGCACCGGACTCGTGGCCGCGGCCCTCGCCGGCGCGGCCCTGCTCGTCGCCGTGCTCAACGGCGTCCCGACGGTCCCCACCCTCATCCTGCTCGCCGTGTTCCAGGGCTCGTTCGGCCTGGTCTTCGGCAACGCCACCGCCCTGGCGCTCGGCGAGGCCGGCCGCCACGCCGGCACCGGGTCGGCGTTCCTCGGGTTCCTGCAGTTCGCGCTCGCCGCCGTCGTCGCGCCGCTCGTCGGCATCGCGGGCGAGGCGACCGCCGTGCCCATGGGTGTCGCCATGGTCGCCTCGGCCGCGCTCGCCATCGTCGCGTTCGTCGTCCTGACGCGCGGCGCGACCGAGCCGTCGCCGCACACGGACGAGGCCGTCGGCATCGAGCGCGATACCGACCCGTCGGACGAGGCCCCGGTTCCCGTCGCGCTGGGGGCATGAGCGCCCGCTCGCGGGGGTGAAGACCACCCGCAGGACTCGCCGGAACGCGCTGGACCTGCGCGATCGGTCCCGGACAGGGCAGGATCAGGTCATGGGATTCGTCGTGCGAGTTCTCGTGAGCGGGGTCGCCATCTGGCTGGCGTCGCTGATCCTGCCCGGTCTGGAGATCATCGGCGGGCAGACCACAGCGGGCAGGATCGGCGTGATCCTGCTCATCGCGCTGGTGTTCGGCATCGTCAACGCCATCGTCAAGCCGATCGTCGCGCTCGTGTCGATCCCGCTGTACATCCTCACGCTCGGTCTGTTCACGCTGGTCGTCAACGCGCTGATGCTGATGCTGACGTCGTGGATCACGGAGCAGACGGACTGGGGCCTGCGGATCGACAACTTCGGCACGGCGGTGATCGGTGCGCTCATCGTGTCGCTCGTCAGCTTCGTGCTGTCGTCGGCGATGTCGAACGACTGAGGCGCCGGCTCATCGGGCCCACGGCACCCGGGGCTCCGGAGGCCACGGTTCCCGAGCCCCGAGTGGCAGGACGACCGACGGCGGGACGACCGACGGCGGAACCTCGCGCGGGCGGATCACCACCGGCGCGACCGGTTCCGGCGCGACCAGCGGCGCCGCCGTCACCGTGGTCTGCGTCGTCGTCGCACCCGCGGGCGCGCGTCCGAGCACGTCGGTGAGCGCGCGCCGCACCGGGTCGTCCGCGGGCAGGTCGCCGAGCGCGTCGTCGACCATCGCACCGGTCCGCACGTAACCGGCCACGGCGTGCGCCTCGCTGAACGACGGGCGGGCGGGCCCGCCCGTCGCCGCCAGGTCGCGCACCACCGACAGCGCGCGCGGACCTCCGCGCTCACCGACCTTGCCGTCCAGGAGCGAGACCGCGTCCTCGCGGTGGCGCAGCGTGACGGTCGCGACGCCGGGTGGTGGTGCCGCCGGGACGTCGGGAGACCCCGCGGTCACGACCAGCCGCACCGCGTACGTCCCGACCGCGGCAGCAGCGACGTTGGCCGCGACCATGCCGCCCTGGCTGTGCCCCACGAGCGCGACGGGCTCGTCGGCCCCGATCCCCGCCTCTGCCATCGCGGCGAGCACCGCGCGTGACATGACGTCGGGCACGCCGCCCTCGAGCGCGAGGTTGGTGCCGTTGTCGGTCGGCACGTCGCCCGTGAGCCCGGCGGCCCGGGTGCCGGGCACGGCGACCACCCATGAGCGCGTGCCGTCGGCGTGATCGAGGCGCTGCACGGTGACCGTCGCGAGCGGCGTGCCCGGCTCACCCGTGGCCGTGTCCTCGTCGTAGGTGCGGGCGACGAGGTCCACGAGGTCCTCGACGCCGCGCGGCGCGGGCAGGTCCGGCGGGTCGGCGCGCGGCACGAGCCGGACGTCGCGCGCCGGGAGCAGGCCCGCGACGTGCGCCGAGAACCGGCGCACCGGGTCCAGCTCCGGTGCGAACGCCCCCGTCACGGACCCGAGCGCGGCCGCCAGGAGCTGCAGCACCAGGGCCCCGCGCCCGTCGGCGACCACGCGCTGCGGCACGGAGGCGAGCCGCGCCAGGTCGTCCGGCAGCCCCGCCGGTGACATCGCACCCCACGGGTCGACGGCGAGCTGCCGCGCCTCGTCGAGCAGCAGGTCCCCCACCGCGACCCCGAACGCCGCGCTGCTGAGCAGCGCGGCCCCGACCGGTCCGGCACCGAGCACGAGCCCCAGGCCGCCGACCACCCGCGTCCACCGCGCCTGCGCGTCGGTCTCCGCGAGGTCGTAGGCACCGGCCGCGTCACGCGTGCGCGTCGCGAGGTCGACCAGGTCCCGCGCCAGCCGCGCCGGCCCCCACGTCGCACGCCGCAGCGCGTCGAGCGCGTCGGCCAGGGGCTGCACCTGCGGCACCTCGGTGGCGAGCGTCGCCGCGTGCCACGCCGCAGCGCGCAGCCGCGCGTCCGCCACGTCGAGGCCGTCGCCCGCCCCGCGCAGGCGCTGCGCCGCGACGCCCAGCTCGGCCGCGTCGACGAGCACGCGGCCACCGCTCCCCAGCGTGAGCGACCGACCCTCCCTCACGCCCACGCCGCCACCCCCGCGTGCACGAGCGGCCGGGGCGGCAGGCACTGCTGCTCGGCCCGACGCGCGACCTCCGCGAGCCGGTCCGCCGCGTCCAGCGCGTCGAGGCAGCGCCGCAGGTCGGTCAGGACCTCCTGCCGGTGGACCGCTGCGGCGTCGGCGGCGCCTCCCGTCCACGTGGCAGCGCCCGCCCGCACGACGGCGACCTGCGCGGCCCACACCTGGGCGCGCACGTCGGCGAGCGCTGCTGCGATGACGGTCGACATGCCGTCGACGCTAGGGCGGTCACACCGGCAACGACCGGTGCGGTGGCGGATCTGGGGACGGGCCCGCCGACGGACATGGCTGGGGTCGGCTCAGGTCACGGCCGGGCGCTCCACCACGGCCGCGCAGGCCGGGTGAGCGCCAGCACCGACAGGCCCAGCACGGCGACCAGCCCGGCCACCCGCCACACGTCCTCGTCGGCCGCCGCCGCCCCGCCGGCCACCAGCGCGAGCACCTGCGCACCACCCTGCACGACGAGCGCCGCGCGCCAGTCGTCGGCCAGCACGGCGAGCTCGACGCGCGTGCGCCACGTCGTGCGCGCCGCCACGGCCGCGAGCCGCAGCACCGCGTGCAGCAGCAGCACCAGCGCTGCCAGGACCAGCGGCGACGCCGGGTCCGCGATCAGCACCCGCGCGCCCACGACCAGCAGGAGCACCGCCGTCACGGGCCACCGCGGCACCACCGCGGGCAGCACGCCCACGGCCACCATGAGCGCCAGCACCTCCACAGGCACGACGCGCCCGGGCATCGTGGCGGCGACGAGCACGGCCGCGACCCCCGCCAGGGCGAGCGCGAGCCGCAGGGTCACGGCCGGCACGGTCGGCCCGGTGCGCACGTCGACCTCGGTGGGCTCGCCGCGGCGCCGCGGCGTACGCGCGCCCGGGACACGGTCCAGGACCCACGCCCCCAACCCCTCGGAGCCGAACCTCAGGCTCATCGCGGCACCCCCGCCCCGGCGTGCCGCTGGGCGCGCCGCGCGAGGACCCGCAGGGCGACCGCGGGCTCGTCGCGCCACGTCACGAGCTCGACGTCCTGGTCGGCGAGCTCGGCCATGCGGTCCTCGCGGGTCAGCGTCATCATGCGCAGCGCGAGCCGCTCGCGGTCGTACAGCCCTGAGACGCGCAGCCGCGGCAGCACGTCGACGGCCACCACGCGGTGCCCGGCGTTGCGCCAGCGTGCGGCGACGGCCGCGGACTCGTCGTCGAGGAACGTCGAGAACACGACGACCAGTGCGCCCGACGGCAGCCGCGGGGGCCGCAGCCGCGCGGCGGGCTGGCCCTCCGGTGCCGTGAGCGCGAGCGTGTGCCGGATGCGGTCGAGCTGCCGGCGTCCTCCGCCGGGCGGCACCGGGCGGCGCCGCACGCCCAGGTCGTCCAGGCCGACGCGGTCCCCGCCCTCGAGGTACGCGCGGGCCAGCGACGCGGCGGCCTGCCGGGCGCGGTCCAACGAGGTGGCGTCCTGCGGGCGCGGCGCGACGGACCCGCGCCACGTCCGCGGGTCGGGTCCCACGTCGTCGCGGGAGTCGACGACGAGCACGACGACCGCCTCGGCCTGGGCGTGCTCGCGACGCACGTACAGCTCCGACAGGTCGGGCGACCGGCGCGCCGTCACCCGCCAGTCGATGCGGCGCAGCCGGTCCCCGGGGACCCAGGGGTGCACGTCGCGCAGCCCGCCACCCTCACCGGGACGGCGCGACTCGTGCGGGCCGGTCAGCCCGCGCAGCCGTCGGGGCAGCGGCAGGTCGAGCAGCGGGGTCGTGGCGGGCAGCACGACGGTCGAGCGGGTCACGGGCGGGGTCGGCTGGGCGACGGACACGCCGTCCGGCCCGACGCCCTGCACGTCGGCCGTCGCGACCTCCTGCGGCCCGGTGCGCACGGTCCGCGCGACGACGGGGAGCCGACGCGGCCCGACGGTGCGCACGAGCACGTCGGCGCCCGGGCGGCCCTGGCGGGTGGTCGTGACGGCGGCCCACCGCCCGGGCCCGTCGACGACGAGCGTCGCCTGGAGACGACCGGCCCGGCCCCGCGCGTCCGGGTCGTCCTCGTCGTCGCCCGCCTCGAACCTGACGTCGACCGCACCCGTCGGCCGCGCGCGCAGCGCCCGCACCGCCAGCACCAGCGGCGCGGCGCCCAGCACCGCGACGTCCGGCCGCGCCGCCAGCACGCCGAGCACCACGAGGACCAGGCACGCCGCCGACGCGCACGTCACGGCCAGCGCGGGCGTCCACGGCCCGGCGGCCACGCCCGCCGCCACGTCGGGACGCCGGTCCGGCTCCCACGTGGGCGGGCGTGCCGGGAGCGGCTCGGGGACGCTCACGCGCGGCGTGCCGTCGTCGGCCCGGCGACCTGCGCGAGCACCTCCCGCACGACCGCCTCGGGAGCCAGGCCCGCGGCCCACGCCTGCGGCGTCAGGGACAGCCGGTGCGCGAGCGCGGGCGCGGCGACGGCCTTGACGTCCTCCGGTGCCACGAAGTCGCGCCCGTCGAGCACCGCGAGCGCCCGGGCGACGAGGACGAGGGCCTGCGACCCGCGCGGGGACGCCCCGACCTCCACGGCCCGGTGCGCGCGCGTCGCCGCGGCGAGGTCCACGCAGTACGCGAGCACGTCACCGTCGACGGCGACGGCCTCGACGCCCGCCTGCATCGCCAGGAGCGTCTGCGCGTCCACGACCTGCCGCACGGACGCACCCTCCTGGCGCCGCGCCAGGCGCCGTGCCAGCACGTCGACCTCCGACGCGCGCTCGGGGTACCCCACGGCCAGCCGCACCATGAAGCGGTCGAGCTGCGCCTCGGGCAGCGGGTACGTGCCCTCGTACTCCACGGGGTTCGACGTGGCGACGACGTGGAACGGCGCGGGCAGCAGGTGCGTGGTCCCGTCGACGCTGACCTGCCGCTCGGCCATCGCCTCGAGCAGCGCGGACTGGGTCTTGGGGGCCGTGCGGTTGATCTCGTCGGCGAGCAGCAGGCCCGTGAAGACCGGGCCGGGGCGGAACTCGAACTCCGACGTCTTCGGGTCGAAGACGCTCGACCCCGTGACGTCCGACGGCAGCAGGTCCGGCGTGCACTGGATGCGCCGGAAGTCCAGGCCCAGCGCCGTGGCCAGGCTGCGCGCGGCGAGCGTCTTGCCGAGCCCCGGCACGTCCTCGAACAGCACGTGCCCGCCGGCCAGCAGCGCCGCGAGCGCGATCCGCAGCGGCTCCGCCATGCCGACGACCGCCGTGGCGACCTCGTCGAGCACGGCACGGCCGCTGCGCTGGACCTCGGCGACGGGCAGCGGCTCGGGGGTCGACGTCATCGGGTGCTCCTCGGTTCGGGGTCGGGGTCGGGCGTCGCGGGGCGCGTGCGGGTCGCGCCCAGGCGTTCCAGGACGCCCAGGGTGTGCACGAGGTCGGAGACGCTCGGCAGCGGGTGGCTGCGTCGCGTGAGCGTCGCGTGGGCGCGCGTGCCGAGCAGGTCCTTCAGTGCGTCGGCCTGCTCGGGGTCCCTCAGGTCCAGGCCGTGCCGGGCGACGCGTCGGGCGCCGGCGTCCCGCAGGCGGCGCAGCGCGCGCTCACCGGCTCGCCCGTCGCGGCCGACCATGGTCCACGCCAGCTCCAGCACCTCGCCGCGGGCGCCGTCGCTGGCGTCGTGGTAGCGGCGGGCGGGCCGGGGCTCGGCGGTGGCGTCGACGCGCTGCAGGACGGCGGCCAGCGTGGCGGCAGCGAGCGCGACGACGGCCGCCGACGACGGCTTCATCCCCAGCGCCCAGACGACGATGCCGACCGCCGCACCGACCACGAGCGGACGCCACACGAGCGCCCACCCGGCTCGCACCACCGGTCGGACGCGGGTCACGGCGCGCTCCCGTCGTCGGCGCGCGGCACGAGCCCCTCCCCGACGACGGTCAGCAGCTCGCGCGCCAGCCGGACGTCGTCGGCGTCGACGCCACGGGCACTGAACCGTGCCCCGAGGTACAGGGCCAGCAGCTCGCGGGTCGCCGAGGGGTCGGCGCGCGTGGCGCCGAGGACCCGCACGGCGAACTCGCTGGCCGTCTCCGCGGGGTCGCGGACGACGCCCGTGCGCGCCGCCGCGGTCTCCACCGCGACCCACGCGCCGATGACGGCGTCACCCGGGGGGACGTCGTCCTCCAGCGCCCGCGTCGCGGCGCGGACGCCCTCGCGCAGGACGGCGACGGCCGTGTCGCTCAGCTCGTCGCCCGTCTCGTCACCGGGCGGCACGTCGTCCTCGCCGTCGTCGCCGCGGACTCCCCGCCAGCCGCGGGCCGCGTGGCGCAGCAGCAGGGCGAGCGCCGTCAGGACGGCGAGCACGACGAGGGCCTGCACCACCCAGACGAGCCAGACGGCCCAGCGCGGGGTCGGCGGCACCTCCCCCGGGCCGTCCTCGGACGGCGGGAGGGTCGCCGTCGTGGTGACGGTCGGTGCGGGCGGTGGGGTCCACGTCGGCCCGTCGTCCGGCCGCGCCTCGAGCGACACCGGCCCGCTCAGCGCCGCGGCGAGCACGCCCACGACCACCAGCAGCGCGGCCAGGACCGTGGCCACGCTGGTGCGGCGTGCCGGCACAGGACTCCTCGGGGCGATCGGCGGCGATCGGACGGGTCGTCAGGCTACCGGGCGCGAGGTCAGCAGGTGTGACCCGCCTCGCACCACTGGTGCGCCACGTCGACGACGAGCCGTGACCCGCCCCCCGGCCCCGCGAGCACGAACGCGCGGAACGGCAGACGTGCCCGGACACCGAGCCCGACGGTGCTGACGCCCTCGAAGCTGCCCGCCCAGCGCACGTCGCGGAACGTCGAGTAGGAGGACGTGTCCACCAGCGAGCCGCTCGGCGTGAACCACGAGTCCGTCGGGACGACGCCGACCCGCGCGACGACCTCGAGCCGCGCACCGCCGCGCACCGGGACGACGAACCCGGAGCCGTCCTGCACGACCTGGTCGACGTACCGCACGGACCAGCCCGTCAGCGGTGCGTCGACGTCGAGGACGAGACGGTCGTAGCAGGCGTTGCGTCCGGCGCGGACGTTCGTGAGGGAGCCGGCGGACATGCCGCCGGCGGCCTTGTCGTGCGACCCCCACGTCAGGCCGCAGTACGGGTGGGCGGCGGCGCCGGGTGCGAGCGCCAGTCCCGGCACGACGACCAGGAGCAGCGCGAGCACGACCCGCCAGGTGCGGTTGCGCATGATGGACCCCTTCTCGAGACGACGGTCGAGCGGGGACCGGGTGGTTCCCGGGCCGTCACCCCAGAGGAATCGCCCGGCCGGCCGCCTGATACGTCGGGCGGCCGCACGTCACCAGCGGTTGTGCACGTCCTCCGCCCACCCGACGACGTCCCGCACCGGCACCCACGTGCCGCTCGAGTCCCGCACGCGCCCCTCCCAGTGCCCGAAGCACTGCGAGGTGCGCGCCGCGAAGACCGTGAGGTCGGTGACCGACTGCTTGAGGTGGAACGGCGTGAGCGTGAGCTCGACGTCGGTGCCGGTCACGTGCCACGGCGCGAGCCAGTCGTCGCGGTCGTACTCCCAGACCAGCTCCTCGCTGATCTTCGTCAGGCGCCCGTCGACCACCAGGGAGTTCTCGACCGACCCCGTGCCGTCCGTCCACCGCCCGCCGACCTGCAGGCCGATGACGCGGCCGTCGGTGCGTCCCGACCCGGCGCCCCAGTTCCAGCGCACGTCGTAGGGCCAACGGCCGCGGCCGTGGTCGAGCGTCGCCCACGACTCGCCCGCGGGCACGTCGGCCGCGACGCCGTCGACCCACACCGTGCCCGTCGCAGGGCGGGCCACGTCCTTCACCGTGTACTGGAACAGCGTCTCGCTCCAGGGCACGACGACCCCGAGGGACTCGTGACCCTCGGGCCGGTGCGCGACGACGTCGACGCGCACGCGGTCGCCGCGGGCCCGCAGCCGCGTGCCGCCGGGGACCTCGTCGATCGCGATCTTCACGGCGCGCGTGCTCGCGCGGACCTTGCCGCCGCCGAGCGTGCCGGGCAGCGTCGCGGACCCGGTGAGCACGCCGATCGCGTCGTGCGCGACCGCCTGCCCCGTCGTGCGGTCGAGCACCCAGATGCCGTGCACGGCCGCGTAGTCGATCGCGGAGACGACGAGCGCGACGACGTGCGTCGGCGTCGTGACCGCCCAGTACTCCCACCGCTTGTTGCGGCCGAGCCCGCGGGCGCCGCGGCCGATGCCGTCGGTGGTGACCAGCGGGGTGCGGGTCCAGCCGACGGCGTCGGGGTTGAGGCGGCCGTCGGGCAGCGTGAGGCTCACGGGCGCGGTGATCTCGCGCTCGGTCACGGCCAGCGGCGGCGCGGCACGGACGCCCGCGGCGGCGTCGTGCCGGGCGCGCAGCCGCCGGTTCGAGGCGCGGACGGCGTCGGCGCCCACCTTCACGACCCGCCGGTCGTACGTCAGCAGGCCGTTGGTCTCCTCCTCGACGTCCGCGAGCTGCGTGTAGACGAACGCGGCGAGCCCGTCGTCGACGGCCGGCCCGACCTGCGCGTGCTGCAGCCGCAGGAACGCGCGCTCGAAGGCCCCGCGGTCGCGGTAGCGCCGGTACCCGAACTCCTGCTCGGACCACGTGTGGCCGGCGACGCGGTGCGAGTAGCCGCCGTACTCCGAGAGCACGGCGGCGCGTGGGTCGGCGGCGTCGGCGCGCGACAGCCGGTAGGGCCGGAAGTAGACGTGCCGGCTGACCAGGTCGCCGGCGCCCTGGTCGTGCCAGCCGGACGCGTGGTCGACGGGCCGCGTGGGGTCGAGCGCGGCGACGCGGGCCGCGGCGGCGGCGGCGTCGAACTGCCCCCAGCCCTCGTTGAACGGCACCCACACCGCGACGGACGGCACGCTGCGCAGCAGCTCGACGGTGGCGTCGGCCTCGGCGAGGAACTCGTCGCGACCCTGCGCGTCCTGCCGGCCGAACACGCGGTACCGGGAGTCGTCGAGGCGCAGCGGTGTGACGACGGGCGCGGTCACGACCGCCGGGTGGTACGTCCGGCCGCCGTTGACCATGTCCTGCCACACCAGCATGCCGAGGCGGTCGCAGTGGTGGTACCAGCGCAGCGGCTCGATCTTGATGTGCTTGCGCAGCATCGTGAAGCCGAGGTCCTTGGCGGTGCGGATGTCGTGGACCAGCGCGTCGTCGGACGGTGCCGTGTACAGGCCGTCGGGCCAGTAGCCCTGGTCGAGCAGCCCGGCGTGCAGGTACGGCTCGCCGTTGAGCAGCAGGCGGGTGCGGCCGTGCGCGTCGGGGCCGACGCCGAACGAGCGCATCCCGACGTAGGAGGTGACGCGGTCGTCGCCCAGGCGGACCTCGACGTCGTAGAGGTGGGGGTCGTCGGGTGACCAGGTGCGCACGTCGTCGCCGAGCGGCAACCGCGTCGGGACGCCGGTCGGGACCGTCCGGCGCACGACCTCGCGTCCCCCGGTCGAGACGACGACCTCTGCCTCCCCCGCGCCGCCGCCCGCCACGACCGTCACCTCGACCTCGCGCTCCGCGAGGTGCGGCGTGAGGACGAGCCGGTCCACCCACCGCGCGGGCACCGACTCCAGCCACACGGTCTGCCAGATGCCCGACTGCGCGGTGTACCAGATGCCCCCGGGCGCGAGCTTCTGCTTGCCCCGGCCGCGGTACGACGTGTCCGTGACGTCGCGGACGCGCACGACGACCTCGTGCTCGTCGCCGACCAGGGCGTCCGTCACGTCGAGCGTGAACGGCAGGTACCCGCCGCGGTGCCCGCCGACGTCGGTGCCGTCGACCCACACCTGCGCGTCCTGGTCGACCGCGCCCAGGTGCAGCAGCACGCGGTCGCGCACGAAGCCGCCGGGCAGCGTGAACGCGCGGCGGTACCACAGCGCCTCGTCCGGCTGCAGCGTGCGGCCGACGCCCGACAGCGGCGCCTCGGGCGAGAACGGCACGACGATCGGGCCGTCCCAGCGGTCCGGGGTCGGCGCGTCGGCGGACGTGAACGCGTGGTCCCACCGGCCGTTGAGGTTGACGTACGAGTCGCGCACGAGCTGCGGGCGCGGGTGCTCCGGCAGCGGGGCGTCGTCGTCCAGGGCCTCGCCCCAGGGGGTGATCACGGCACGACCTCCACGTCCTGCGTCCGGTCGGCGCGGGCCAGGCGCCGCGCCGGGATCACGACGAACGCCACGACGACGGCCGCCGCGAGGAACACCCACGGAGTGGGGACCTGCTTGACGACGCCCAGGTCGACGTACGTCTCGTCCGCGCCCGTGATGACCGCCGCGCCCAGGAACGGGCCGACGACCATCGGGATCAGCACCGCCGCCACCATGCGCAGGCCCTGCACCTGGCCCGCGCGGTCCGGCGGCGTCAGGTTGCGCACGGTCGCGGAGATCGCGGCGACGCCCAGCATGAAGCCCGACATCATGACGATCCCCGCGCCGATGACCGCGAGCATGCCGCGCGCCGGGAGCATCAGCAGCAGCCCCGCCGCGTACACCCCGACGACGGGCAGGATCGCGCGGTGCGGGCCGACGCGGTCGAGCACGCGGCCACCGAGGACGCTGACGACCGCGGCGCCCAGCAGCACCGACGCCAGCACCACCGCGTAGCCGTCGATCTGCAGGTACCGCTGCACGTAGATGATGAGGAACGGCATGAACACCTGCGTGCTGGTCCCGAGCACCGCCCACGCCGCCAGCGCGACGTACAGCCGGGGGTGGGCGCGCACCGTGCCGGGCCGCAGCCCGTGCACGACGGACGCGAGGTACGTGCCCCCGGGGCGCGGCACGCGCGGCGCCCGCAGCCCGAACCACGCCACGACACCCACCACGGCCGTCACGCCGCCGACCACCGCGAAGAACACGGACCAGCGCCCGTCGCGCGTCAGCGGGTCGAGCGCCCCGAACACCAGCAGCATCGCCAGCAGCGGCAGGGTGGCCAGCACGCCCTCGACGCGTCCCCGGTTGGTCTCGTCGGTCGCGTCGGTGACCCACGCGTTGAACGCCGCGTCGTTGGCCGTCGCGCCGAGCACGCTCATGACGCAGTCCAGCAGGACGATCGCGACGACCGCGACCACCACGGCGTCCAGCGCCGGGGCCAGCGACGCGGCCGTGTCGACGCCGACGACCCCGAACGCCGCGGTGCACGCGCCCCACAGCACGTACCCGCCCGCGATGAGCTCGCGCCGCCGGCCCGTGCGGTCGGAGTACGCGCCCGCGAGCAGCGTCGCGAGGGTGGCCGCGACCGCGCTCGTCGCCACGATGACCGCCAGCACCGTCGCCGACCCGGTGATCGTGTCGTGGACGAAGACGTTGAGGTACATGTTCTCGACCGTCCACGCCAGCTGTCCGGTCAGCCCCAGCAGGACCACCCAGACCCACAGGCGACGGTCCACGTGGCTCCGTTGCACGGCGCGACTGTAACCACGCGCACGGCCCGGCGGGCGTTGCGGCGCGAGAGGCGGGCGATACGTCCGCATCGGGCGGCCGGGCGCACGTCGTCGTCGGGCACGGCAGGACGCCTCCGGAGCGCGACCGGCCCCGTTGCTAGCCTCGGCCGGGTGACCCGATCCCGGTGCCTGCGATGAGCGACGTCCTCGACGACCTGCGTCGGTACCCCGACGTCGAGGCGCCGAACCTCTACGCCGTGGACGCGACGGACCGGCTGGTCCTCGACGAGGCGGCGGCGGCGCTCGCGGACGCCCCGGACGGGACCGTCGTCGTGATCGGCGACCGGTACGGCGCGCTGACGCTCGGCGCGATCGCCCGCCACGGCGTCACGGGCGTCCGCGTGCACCAGGACCGGCTGACCGGCGAGCGGGCGCTGCGCGCGAACGCCGAGCGGCTCGGGCTCGGTGGGTTCACGTCGCACGGGCTGACGCCCGAGCTGGTCGCCGGCGCGCGCCTCGTGCTGCTGCAGCTGCCGCGCTCGCTCGACGCGCTCGACGAGGTCGCGGCGCTCGTCGCGGAGCACGCGGACCCGTCGGTCGTCGTCGTGGCCGGCGGGCGGGTCAAGCACATGACGACCGCCATGAACGACGTCCTCGGGCGGCACCTCGCGGTCGTCGAGGCGCGGCTCGCGCGGCAGAAGTCGCGCGCGCTCGTCGCGTCGTCTCCGCGCCCGGCGTCCGAGCGACCCGCGCGACGCTGGCCCGAGTGCGCGACCCACGGGGACCTCGTGGTGTGCGCGCACGGCGGCGCGTTCGCCGGCACCGGCATCGACATCGGGACGCGCGCGCTGCTCGCTCACCTCGACCAGGTGCCGCAGACCACCGGCACGGCCGTGGACCTCGGGTGCGGCACGGGCGTCCTGGCCGTCGCGGTCGCCCGCCTGCGCCCCGGGATGGCCGTGGTCGCGACCGACGAGTCCGCCGTCGCCGTCGCGTCGGCGCGCGCGACCGTCGAGGCGAACGGCGTGGCCGACCGGGTGACCGTGACGCGCGCCGACGGCGCGGGCGACCTGCCCGAGGCGAGCGTCGACCTCGTGCTGCTCAACCCCCCGTTCCACGTCGGGGCGGCGGTGGTCCCCGCGGCGGCCTGCACCCTGTTCGCCGACGCGGCACGCGTCCTGCGGCCGGGCGGCGAGCTGTGGACGGTGTGGAACTCCCACCTGCACTACCGGCCGACGCTCGAGCAGGTCGTCGGGCCGACGCGGCAGGTCGGGCGGGACCCGAAGTTCACGGTGACGGTGTCGACGCGGCGGTGAGCGCTGTCCGACGCATGCGGACGCACGCGGACGAGCACCGCCGCTGACCGTCGCCTCCCCGGTGCGCTCAGAGCAGGCCGGGGACCGCGTCCAGCTCCGCGAAAGCCGGCGCCATCCTCTCGACCTCGGTCGGCGTCAACCAGCGCGCTGCGACCTCACGCCAGGGGCGCACGGCCGCGCCGACCTCCCGCAGGACGCGTCCGGCGTCTGCCGCGGAGAGCCGGAGCATGGGCGCGACGGACATCGCGAGGGCGACGGACGCCGTGCCGTCACCTGTGTCGATGGCGGTCGAGAGGTGCTTGGGCCCCAACGGACGGAGCACTGCTCGTGACCACGTCCGCTCCACGCGAGCCGCTCACTGGCGTGCGGCGGCACCGTGGTGGATCCGCAGCCTCTCCGCGGCGATGTTCCGGATCTTGCGCGTCCGTCCGTCGCGGGCCAGTTGCTCGAGGACGTCGGGAACGGTCGACTGCTCGGCCGACGTGCGCTGCAGCCAGTGCGTCCACGCAGTGACGTCCGGGACGTCGGTGAGCGAACCGTCGCACACGCCTTCCAGGACGGACAGGTCGTCGGCCCGGCGCGCGACGAACGCCCGCCGGTCCGCCGGTAGCGCGTCGACCCACCGGGCCCGGTGTTCCCGCACGGGATCGCGGTCGAACGCCAGCAGCACCACGCTGGTCGCGACGCCCTCGTCGGGCTCCGACGCGAGCGCCTCCCGCAGCGACGGGCCCAGTGCGCACAGCGCGACCGCCGCCTGGTAGACGTGCCAGCGGTCGTGCTCGTCGGCCCAGCCCGGCACACGGGCGGACGCCGTGGCATCGGCCATGTGGTCGAGCAGCTGCCGCAGGCGGGCGCTGGGCAGCCCGTCGGTCACGCTCACGGGCAGCCAGCCCCCTCGTCGCCCTCGCGTCGGACGTCGAACCACAGGGTCCGGGCGAACGACCACCCGTTCGTCCGCTCGGCCTGGTCTCGCCAGCAGCTGTACGACGCCTCCACCCACAGACCGTCGCCCAGGTCCCGGACGACGCGGTCGTAGCCCACGCGGTACTCCTCCCACCCTCCCGTCAGGCGTTCCAGGTTGCGGCGGACGACGTACAGGCCCGGCGGGTGGAAGGTGTCGTGGAGCGTCTCGACGTCGTCGAGCGCGGGCGCCCGTGCGTCGAGGGTCGGCGACCCCGCCAGCGGCACCGCCAGTCGCGGCGCGACGTCCGGCGCGTCGGCGAGCGTCGCGTGCGCGGCCGCGAGGACCTCCAGGCCGGTCGGGACGGCGGTCCGCACGTCGTAGGCGGTGCCCAGCAGGTCGTCCAGGTCGATCTGGTCGACGTACGACGTGCCCCCGCGGAGGGCGGTGACCGCGTCGGCGGCCCACCGCCGCACCGGGTCCTCGACCGTCACGGCCGGTCCTGTCATGCCCCCATTCTGCCTGGCCGAGCCGCCACCTCGTCCGCGTCCACGCAGGTCACGCCCGACGTGCGCCGGTATTCACCCTTGGTGGGGGCACGGGCACGGTCAGCCCGCCCGCCGGGCCACACCGTGACCGCCGGGCGGTTGGCCGCGTGGAGCTCGGGGTGCCACGAGCCACCTCGCGGTCGTCGAGGCGCGGCTCGCGCGGCAGAAGTCACGTGTCCTCGTCGCCTCGGCGGCGCGATCGCCGGCACCGGCATCGACATCGGCACGCGTGCCCCGCTACGTGCGCGGATATCTACCCGTGGGCGGCACGGGCTGATATCGTCGCATCCGTGTGATGGGCGAATATTCGCGCAGCGACGGGAGCTCTCGTGAACGATCAAGGCACACCCACGTGGGCCGCGGTCAACAGCGCGGCCGAGCTCGGGATGTACCTGCGCCACGTCCGTGAGCGCCGAGGGCTCTCCCAGGAGGACCTCGCGGACGAGCTCGGCATCGACCGCCGCTACGTCTACCAGATCGAGTCGGGGACGCCGACCCTCTACACACGACGCCTGTTCGCGCTGCTGCGTCTGCTCGAGGTGCGCATGGAGGTCCACGCGCGATGAGCCCCCGCGCCCTCGACGCCTGGCTCTACGGCACGCTCGTGGCGCACGTCGAACGCGATCGCGAGGACGGCGTCAGGCTGACGTTCTCACCTGAGGCGCTCACCCGGTGGGGCCACGGCTCCGCCGTGATGTCGGGTCTGCTGCCGTTGTCCGAGCGGTCACCGTCCACAACCGCGGTCGCCGCCTGGCTGCGCGGTCTCATGCCCGAGGGCCGCGCGCGCGGCCACCTCGCCGAACGCGCGGGGGTCCCGCCGGACGATGTCGTCGGATTCCTGGCCGTGTACGGCCGAGACACCGCCGGAGCGGTCACGCTGGTGCCCCGAGGCGCCGCCCCCGACCGACCGAAGGTCCCGCTGCGGACACTCGACGACGCCGAGATCGGTGAGCTCCTCGACGAGGCCACCGCCCAGGGTGTCGCCGACCAACCCACCTCCATCGCCGGCCTCGAGGCCAAGGCCGTCCTGACGAGCACCGTCGACGGGTTCGCGCACCCGACCCCCGACCGACCCTCGACGCACATCCTCAAGGTCGCCCGACCGGCCGACTCGCGCTCGGCCGACCTCACCGACACCGAGGCGGCAGCGCTCGCACTCGCCCGCGCGTGCGGACTCGGCGACGTCGAGGCCCAGCACCGCGAGTTCGCGGGGCGACGCACGCTCGTCGTGCGCAGATACGACCGCGTCGTCCTCGACGACCGGACCGAGCGGGTCCACCAGGAGGACATGGCGCAGCTGCTGGGGCTCGACACCTCCGACCCCGAACGCAAGTTCCAGTACGGCAAGCGCCTGCCCGCCCTCCGGGAGATCGCTCTGCGGCTCGACCGCCTCGGTGTCCCCCTGCGCGACCTGCTCGCCCTGACGACGTTCAACCTGGCCATCGGCAACGCCGACGCCCACGCGAAGAACGTCTCGGTCCTCCATCTCGAGGACGGCACCCACCGACTCGCACCTGTGTACGACGTCGCGATGCACATGCACCACGAGCATGCCGAGCAGCGGTTCGCGATGGACGTCGACGGCGGACGCGGGATGCACGAGCTGTCGTCCGCGCACCTGACGGCCGAGGCGGCGTCCTGGGGCGTGCCGCCTCGGCTCGCCTCCAGGGTCGTACGCGAGACGCTCGAACAGCTCGACCGGACGCTCGCGGCGGTCGCACGCACCGATCACCCTGGCGTCGGTGAGAGCGCCTGGGCGACGGTCGAGAGCAGGGTTCGACGTCTGCTCGGTGGCGATCCGGCTCGCTGAGGCCCACCGCCGCACCGCAGGCGAGGCCGCCACCGATCTTCCACGCCATGAGGCCGGCGCCCGGCCCGCGCGGTCATCCAGCGTCGGGTTGCCGCACCGTCATCTCAACGCGCCGTCACGCAGGGCGCCCGCCACCATCGGGGCGAGCGGCAGACGCGGGATCAGGGTGCACTGCAGCGCGTGGTAGACGTCGGGCTTGCCGGGCCACACCGTGGCCGCCGGGCGGTTGGCCGTGTCGAGCTCGTGGTGCCAGGAGCCCTTGCGCTCGTCGACCAGATGACGCTCGGCGTAGTCCCACCAGGTCGCGTACCGGTCGGCGAAGCGCGTGTCGCCCGTACGCTCGTAGAGGGCCGCGGCAGCCGCGATCGCCTCCGTCGCGACCCAGTGCATGCGGGTGCGCACGACCGGGGCGCCGCTCCAGTCGGTGGTGTAGACGAACCCGTCGGCGCCGTCGACCGCCCACGCGTCGGCGGCCGCGCGGTCGAAGAGCACCGTGGCCGTGTCGAGGAGCTCCTGGGAGCGTGCGGTCATCGCCTCGAGGTGCAGCAGCAGCCGCGCCCACTCCAGCCCGTGACCGGGCGTCGCGCCGTAGGGCTTGAACGGGTCGTCGGGCCGGTCGGCGTTGAGCTCGAGGTCCGGGACCCAGTCGGCGTCGAAGTGCTCGGGCAGGCGGCCGTCGTGGGTCCGTGCGAGGTCGACGACGAACGACGCGGCCCGCGCCGCCCGGTCCAGCCAGGCACCGGACTCCTCCGGAGGGACGGCTGACGCGACGGCGAGCATGGCCTCGACCGAGTGCATCGTGGCGTTCAGACCCCGGTAGCCGTCGAGGTCGGTGAAGGCGACGTCCCAGGTGTCGACGGGCCGCCCGTGCACGTCGTCCCAGAACCGCTCCAGGTAGGTCGACGTGGCGACCGCGAGCAGGTCCGCGCCCCCGCGCAGGCCCGCGGTCGTGGCGGAGGCCCCCGCGAGCATCACGAAGGCGTGGTCGTACGCGGACTTGCCGGCGGTGACCTCCGGCGTCCCGGACTCGTCGACGGAGTGGAACCAGCCGCCGTCGCGCGCGTCGTGCAGCGGACCGGTGAGGCCCGCGAGCGCCGCCTCGGCGACCGCTGCGCACCCGGGGCGCCCCAGGAGGTGGCCGAGCGCGTACGAGTGCACGGTGCGGCACGTGATCCACGTCAGGGTCCCGCGCGCCGGGTCCGGGTGCCCGTCGGCGTCGAGGTACGCGGCGCCGACGCGCCCGGGGCGGGCGGCGCCCGCACCGAACGCGAGCAGCCGGGCCGCCTCGCGGTCGAGCCGTGCCCGGTGGTCCGGGCTGGTGATGAGGGTGTCGGCGGTCATGCGGGTCCTCCTGAGGGGGGCGTCACCGGTCGGAGCGGGCTCCTCACCCGTGGTGCGGACGGATCAGGTGCTGCTCGAGGGGGTCGAGGACGTCGCGCAGCCGCTCGTACTCGGCGTCCGTGCAGGGCACGAGCGGCTCCGCCACGACCGGCGACCCGAGTCCACGCTCGCTGAGGATGCGCTTGACCGTCGGGACCCCGGGGCGGACCCGGTGGATCGCGACCAGGGCCGTCGTCACGTCCTGGAGCCGCTGGGCCGTGTCGCGGTCGCCACGACGCCACGCCTCGTACAGCCCGACGGCGAGCTCGGGGGCGATGTTCGCCGTCCCCGGCAGCAGGCCGACGGCACCGCGGTCCAGACCGTCGAGCAGTCGGGTCTCGTCCCCCTGGCTGACGCCGAAGCCGGGCCTGCCTGCGGCCGCGGCGACGACGGCCGCCAGGCCCTCGATGTCACCCGAGGAGTCCTTGACCCCGATGACCCGCTCGTCGGCCACGAGACCGTCGACGACCTCCGGCGAGAGCGGCCCGGCGACACGGGGCAGGTGGTAGACGATGACGGGGATGCCGATCCGGGCGACGGCGTCGACGTGGCGGAGCACCTCGTCAGGCCGGTGCCGGAAGTACGACGGCGCCGTCATGGTCAGCGCGTCGGGCGCGGCGTCCGACGCCGCCCGGGCACGGTCGACGGCCTCCGCGGTGCCGGCGGCCGACACGTTGACGATGAGCCGCCCGCCGGGCCGCGCGGCCCGCCACCGCCGCGCGATCCCCTGGACGAAGGCACCGGTCTGCTGCGGCGGGACGAGCGCACCCTCACCGTTCGAGCCGAGGAGCATCAGGCCGTCCACCCCGGCGACGGCGAGGGCCTCGAGGTGGTGGCCGGCGAGCTCGGCGTCCGGAGCCCCCGGGCTCGCCATCTGCGTGGCGAGCGGGACGAACACACCCGCCAGGACGTGGTCGCTCATCAGTAGCCCCCCACCACGGGCCAGTCGATCTCGACCCCGTCGGCGACGACGACCCGCTGGAACTCGGCCACGTTGTCGGCATCGGCGTGCACCTCGTGCGGCGTGAGCCCCCTGTCGAGGCAGTGCACGGCCAGGAGGCCCGCCGCCTCGCCCGCGTTCCACTCCACGGGGTGCAGGCGGTAGCACCCGTTGGTGATGTGGGTCGTGCCGATGTTCTTGGCACCGGCGAGCACGTTGGTGACCCGCTGCGGGATCAGCGCACCCAGCGGCAGGTAGAACGGTGTCGAGGCGACGTCGACGTAGTTGTCCCCACCCGTCGACGGGTGCAGGTCGATGCGGTACATGCCCACGCCGACGGAGTCCGGGTAGCGCACGGCACCCTGCTCCCCGCGCACCTCCAGGGAGACGTCCTGCTCGCGGACCGTCGTCAGCGCCTTGATGCGGCGCCCCTCACGGATGTACGGCGCGAGCGCGAAGCCGTCGGCCGACCCCATGACGTCGCCGCGCGGGCGCAGGCCGGGGAAGCCGGTACCGCCGTCGGCGCGGGGCGCCTCCGTCTGCAGGTAGTAGAGGAACGAGCGCGCCTGCTCGTAGGCGCCGGCGACGTGCCGGGCCACCTCCGCCGGGTCCGGCGACATCGGGTGGCCGTCCAGGTAGTCGATCATCGGCCAGTTCACGATGGTGACGTCCGAGTCGAGGAAGCCCGGCTGGAACGTGGAGCGGGCCAGGATGCGGCGGAACGCCCACAGCTCGCGGTCACCGGGGTCCTTCGACTGGTCGGCGACGACGGGCCCCTCGACCCCGTTGGGCACGAACGCGCGCTCGAGCGGCTCGAGGGTGCGCGGGTCGGGCGCCGTCAGGCTGAGCAGCGGCGCCGGCCAGAACTCCGGGTGGACGGACCGGAAGTAGTCGTAGCGCTCGGGGCGCTCGATGACGTGGTTCTCGCCCTCGCGGTGCTCCAGGGCGAACACCCAGGACATCGCCTGGACGTTGTCGGGCTGCGCCTCGTCCGGGGCCGACGGCTCCCCCGTCTCCGCACGGGACTCGAAGCCCGTCACGTGCTCGATGCCGGCCAGCGGGAGCAGGTCGCCCAGCTCGGTCGCGTCGATCACGTACGGGGCACGCACCCACGTGTGCGTACCGTCGGCGTCCCGGAGCCGGACGGCGGTGACGACGTCGCCGTCGCACGTGGCCTCCACGGGCTCGGTGTGCCGCAGCACCCGCAGGCGCCCGGCGGCCTCGTAGGGGCCGACGAGGCTGTCGATGACGGCGGCCGCGACGCGCGGCTCGTGGCACAGCCGGCTGACCCGGCCCTGGCCCGGGTTCAGGTGCGGGTCGTTGCGCGCCGCCTCCGTCAGCGGGTACCAGGTGCGGTAGTGCTCGCGGATCGCGTCGCGCAGCCGGCGGTACGACGCGGTGCAGCCGAACATCTCGATCCACGGGTGCTCGTCCGGCGGGACCGCCTGGCTGGTGAGCTGGCCGCCGAGCCACTTGGTGGGCTCGGTGAGCACGACCCGCCTGCCATGACGCGCTGCGGCGAGCGCCGCCGCGACGCCACCGAGTCCACCGCCGACGACGAGGACGTCGGTGTCGATCTCCTGCGTGCTGGTCATCAGAGAAGTCCTCGTGTTCCGATCGAGTCGTCGGCGACGTCCAGGGCAGCCTGGAGCAGCTCGACGGTGTAGGGGTCCTGCGGGTCGGTGAAGACGGACTCGGTGTCGCCGAACTCGACGATCCGACCGTGCTGCATGACGGCGACACGGTCCGAGATCTGCCGGACGACGCCGAGGTCGTGCGTGATGAAGAGGAGCGAGAGGTCGAGCTGCTCGCGCAGGTCGACGAGCAGCCGCAGGATCTGCGCCTGCACGGAGACGTCGAGCGCGGAGACGGCCTCGTCGCAGACGAGCAGCTTCGGCTTGAGCGCCAGCGCACGGGCGATCGACACCCGCTGGCACTGCCCCCCGGAGAGCTTGGACGGGCGCCGGTCCATCACCGACGGGTGAAGCCCCACCTGGGTGAGCAGCTCGGCCACGGCGGCGCGCCGGTCGCCCGCGGGACGGGCGGAGGGATGGACCCGCCACCCCTCCGCGACGATGTCGACGACCGTCATGCGGGGGTTGAGGGACGAGCGGGGGTCCTGGAAGACCATCTGCATCAGCTGGCGCACCTCGGACGAGCGCGCCGATCCGACGAGCTGCGTGCCGTCGAACGAGATGACGCCCTCGGCGGCGGGCAGCAGCCCGACGACGACGCGGGCGACGGTGGTCTTGCCGGAGCCCGACTCCCCGACCAGCGCGACGACCTCGCGCGTCCCGACGTCGATGCTGACGTCGTCGACGATGGTCGGACCGCGGCTGCCGTACCGGGCGCGGAGGTTCCTGACGCTCAGGAGCGGTTCGTCGCTCATCCGAGTACCTCCTCTGCGAAGTGACAGGCCACGGTGCGGTCGGGCGCGACCTCCCGGACGGGTGGCACGACCTCACGACAGATGTCCTGGGCGATGGGGCACCGCGGGTTGAAGGCACACCCCGAGGGCCGGGCGTACGGGCTCGCCGGAGCGCCCGGGAGCGGCGACGGCAGCGCCTTCTTCTGGTGCACCGACGGGATCGACCTCGTCAGGGCCCGCGTGTACGGGTGGGCGGGGCGCCCGATGACCGTCGAGGCCGGACCGGCCTCGCACACCCGCCCGGCGTACATGACGACGAGGTCGTGGGCGACGTGCGAGACGACGCGCAGGTCGTGCGAGACCAGGAGCATCGACATGTGCCGCTCCTCCTGGAGCCGCTTGAGCAGCGCCAGGATGCGCGCCTGCACGGTGACGTCGAGGGCCGTCGTGGGCTCGTCCGCGAGGAGGAGCTCCGGCTCGCCCGCGAGCGCGAGCGCGATCATGACGCGCTGGCGCAGACCGCCGGAGAGCTGGTGCGGGAAGACGTCGAGCCGCTGTGCCGGCTCCGGCACACCTGCCTCGGCGAGCCTGTCCAGCGCCAGGCGGCGCGCGTCGGCGCGCGAGGCGCCGTCCCGCCGCGGGATCTCGGAGATCTGCTTCCAGATGCGCTGCGTGGGGTTCAGCGCGGACAGGGGGTCCTGGAAGACCATCGAGATCTCCCGACCCCGGACCGCCCGTCGGCGGGCGGCGGGCACCGCGGCGAGGTCCTCGCCGCGGAACAGGATCTCGCCCCCGACCACGGCCGCGTCGGGCAGGAGACCGATGAGGGCGTTCGCGAGCATCGTCTTGCCGCTGCCGGACTCACCGATCAGGCCCAGGGTGCGGCCGGTCCGGATCGTCACGTCGACCTCGTCGACGACCGCCACCGGCCCCACGGCGGTGGGGAACGACACGGACAGCCGCCGCGTCTGGAGGAGGGCACCGTCGCCCGGCCCGGCCGAGGGCCGGGCGACGGTGGGGCTCACTGAGCTCATCGGACCGATGCGCCCCGGAAGTCCGGGAGGAAGGAGCCCGAGAGCTCGATCCCCTGGACCCCGTCGACCCACGCGTACGGGATCTCCATGAACATCGGGTACATGCCCACGGCGTCGTCCCAGATGATCTCGATCGCGTCGGCGTAGGCGGCCTCGCGGACCGCGAGGTCCGAGCTGGAGCCGGCCGCTGCGAGCAGCTCGTCGAGCTCCGGGTTGCAGTAGCCGTTGCGGCCCGCGGCGCACGTGTAGAGGCGGCCGAGGTTGGTCGCCGCGTCGAACGTCGGGGTGGACAGCGCCTGGAAGTTGATGTCCCAGCGCATGGCCAGCAGGTCCTCCGTGAACACCGCCGACTCCTTCTCGACGGCCTCGGCCTGGACGCCGATGGCGTTCAGGTCGGACGCCACCGCGGCGGTGAACTGCCGCCAGTCCGCACCGGAGAACTGCAGCTCGAGGCGCTGGCTGAAGTCGAAGCCCGCGTCCTCGAGCGCGGCCTTCGCCGCGTCGGGGTCGTGCTCGACCGGAGACTGCGGGGCGTGACCCAGGATCGCCGAGGCGACGACCGAGTCCGCCGGGCTGCCGGTCTGCGGGAACAGTGCCGAGATGATCGTCGGGAAGTCGATGGCCTGCCACAGGGCGCGGCGCACCTCCGCGGAGCCCAGGGCGTCGCGGCCCGAGTTGAACCACATGGTGATGACCGACGTCGCGGGGATCGTCTCGACGGTGATGCCGGCGTCACGGATCGCGGGGACCTGGTCGTCCGGCAGGTTCCAGGTGGCCTGGATCTCACCGGCCTGGAGCGCCGCGACCCGCGACGAGACCTCGGGGATGTTGCGGACCACGAGCTCGTCGAGGATCGGGACGTCGCCGAAGAACTTCTCGTTCGGCTTCAGCACCATCTGCTCGCCCGGCGCGAACGACTCGACCGCGAACGGTCCCGCCCCGACGGGGCTGGTGAACGAGTCCTCGGTGACGTCGCCCTTGGTGACGAAGAAGAGCGAGAGCTTGCCGAGCAGCGCGGCCTCGGGGTTGGCGGCGGTGAACACGACGGTGGAGTCGTCCGTCGCCTCGATGGTGACGCCGGCGAAGTTGCCGGACACCGGGCCACCGAGCTCCAGGACGCGCTCGAACGAGCCGGCGACGTCGGCGGAGGTCACCGGGGAGCCGTCGGAGAAGGTGGCGTCACGCAGGGTGAACGTCCACTCCTTCGCGTCCTCGCTGGCCGTCCACTCCGTGGCGAGGTCGGGGATGACCTCGCCCTCGGGGCTGACCCGCACGAGGCGGTTGAAGATCGCCTGCGCCGCGAAGCTCGTGCCGCTCGACGCACCGAGCGGGCCGTGCGGGTCGAGCGACTCCACCGGGTAGGGGCTGGCGACCGTGAGGGTCCCGCCGGCCTCCGGCGTGCTGCTCGTTGCTGCGGCGTCGGGTTCCTCCGCCGCACCTTGGGCCCCGCCGCACCCCGACAGGGTGAGAGCGAGCGCCAGGGTGGCGGCCGCCAGCAGCGAGGACCGCGTCTTCGAGGTCTTCCGCATCAGTCTTCCTTTCCTCGGGCGCCGCTTCACGGCGCCGGCTTCTGGTTCGTCTCCGCGGTGGCGATGTCGCCGCCGCGCTGGTAACGGGAGTTGAGGTGGTCGCCGAGCAGGCCGACGCTGACGACGAGCAGGGCGAGCGCGAGGCCGGGGAAGGCGGAGATCCACCAGGCCGTGTCGAGGTAGTCGCGGCCGTTCGCGATCATCTGGCCCCACGACACGACGGTCGCCGGCAGGCCGATCCCGAGGAAGCTCAGGCCCGCCTCGGCGAGCACCACCAGACCGAACTCGATGGTGATCAGGGCGGCGATCGGGCCGACGAGGAACGGCAGGATGTGCCGCGCCATGATCGAGAGCGACCGGACGCCCAGGACGCGCGCCGCCATGACCCAGTCGCGCTCGCGCAGGGCGAGCGTCTCGCCGCGCGTGAGCCGCGCGAACCTGATCCAGCCCGTCAGGGCCAGCGCGATGACGACGACGGCGATGCTGCGGGTGAAGAGGCCCGCGACGACGATGGCCAGCACGATGCTCGGGAACGCGAGCAGCACGTCGATGAGGCGGCTGAGGACCGAGTCGGTGATGCCGCCGCGGTAGCCGGCGACGATGCCGACCACCACACCGATCACCAGGCAGACCACGACGGTGAGGAAGCCGATCAGGATCGACGTGCGGGCACCGTGGACGAGCATGGCGGCGATGTCGCGGCCGACGGCGTCCGTGCCCATCAGCGCGAGCGAGCCGGCCGCCGTGGTGGAGCCGGGAGCGAGGAGCCGGTCGGCGAGCTGGACCCGGACCGGGTCGAGCGGGACGAGCACCGGGCCCAGCACGGCCACCAGGACGTAGAGGCCCACGACCGCCGCGGGGACCACCGCGAACCCGGGACGGCGGCGGCGGCGGCGACGCGGGGTCGCGACGGTGTCGGGCTCCGAGGTGCGGTCGACGGTGGTCATGAGCGGCCTCCCACTCGGATGCGGGGATCGATGAGCCCGTAGGAGATGTCCGTGAGCAGGTTGAGGACGACGACGAAGCCCGCGATCAGCAGGGCGGCGGCCTGCACGACCGCGTAGTCACGGTTGGCGACGGCCTGCACGATCAGCGAGCCGAGCCCCGGCCACGCGAAGACGTTCTCGACGACGACCGCACCACCGAGCAGCGCACCGATCTGAAGGCCGACGATCGTGACGACCGGGGCCATGGAGTTGCGCAGCGCGTGGCCGCGCACCGTCTGACCCTCGGTGAGGCCCTTGGAGCGAGCCGTCTGGATGTAGCCCGACTGCATCGACTCCGAGATCGACGCCCGGGCGATGCGGGCGACGATCGCGATGAACGGCATCGAGAGGCTCACCGCCGGGAGCACCAGGTGACGCCAGGTGCCCGTGCCGGAGCTGGGCAGGACGCCGAGCCGGACGGTGAACAGCAGGACGAGCATGATGCCGACCCAGAAGGTGGGCATGGCCTGGAAGGTGATCGCGAGGGCCGACACGGCACGGTCCATGCGGCTCTCCGGCCGACGACCGGCGGCGATGCCGAGTGCCATGCCGACGACGACGGCGATCACCGTCGCGGCCGCCGTGAGCATGATGGTGGCGCCCAGCCGGCCGGTGACGACCTCCATCGCAGGCGCCCGGAAGCGGAAGGAGTCCCCGAAGTCCAGCCGCACGACCTGACCCAGGTAGTTCACGTACTGCTGGAGCATCGACTGGTCGAGGCCCAGACGCGTCCGCATCTGCGCGATCTGCTCCGGCGAGGCGTCCGTGCCGAGCATGAGTGTGGCCGGGTCACCGGGAGCCAGGCGGAGCAGGACGAACATCAGCGTGACTGCGCCCCACAGCACGAAGACGCCCACGGCGAGGCGCTTGAGGACGAGGCGGCTCATGCGCGGGCACCGCGCGGCGCGAAGGTGTCGCCGACGACGAGCGTGCAGGCCATGAGCTGGTGGCGGGGTGCGTCACCGTCGTCGAGGATGTCGGTGAGCAGGCTGACCGCGGCGCGGCCGAGGTCGGCACGCGGCAGCTCCAGACGCATCCAGTCGGGGCTGCCCGGCGTGCGCTGCGGGTCGCCGAGCACGGCGAGCGTCAGGTCGGCCGGGACCGCGACACCGGCAGCGGCGCAGGCCAGCTCGACGGCCTCGAGCGCGCTGTCGTCCTCCGAGGGCTCGACCAGCAGCGCGTCGGCGCCGTCGCGGTGCCAGGCTGCGACCTGCTCCGCCGTGGGCACGCCCTCCACGACCTGGGCGTCCTCGACCTCGAGCCCGGCCTGGTTGCAGCCCGCGAGGAACCCGGCCAGCCGGTCCTCGCCCGGCTCCTCGCCGTCGGGCTGGCGGATCAGCACCGGCCGGCGGTGGCCGGTGTCGGCCAGCGTCCGCACCAGCTCCGCGGTCGCCCCGCGGTAGTCGGGTGCGACGTAGTCGATGGCGCCGGTCTCGGTCTCGCGGCGTCCGATGAAGACGAACGGGAAGCCGTCGGCGCGCATGCGCTCCAGGACGTCGCGGTCCACGTGACGTCCCAGCAGGACGCACCCGTCGGCCACCTTGAGCCGGTTGGACCCGTCCTCGTAGACGCCGCGACGTGCGCGCCCGGCGGACGCGCTGAAGAGCAGCAGGTCGTACCCGAGCTCCGCGGCTCGCTCCTCGACGCCGAGCAGGAAGGGGAAGTAGAAGTCGCGCTGGTCCACGGGGAACATCGCCTCGAACGTGTACAGCCCGAGCAGGTGGTTGCGCCCACCCTTGAGCGCGCGCGCCGCGGCGTTCATCGTGTACCCGAGCCGGGCGGCCGCCGACAGGACACGCTCGCGCGTCTGCTCCGAGACGCGCGAGGGGCGGTCCGGCGTCTCGTTGATGATCAGGGAGACGGTCGCCTGCGAGACCTCGGCTGCGCGGGCCAGGTCGACCTGCGTCGGGCGCCGCGGCGGGCCGCTGTGCGGATCGGGGTGCGGGGGTGTCGTTGCCACCGAGACTCCATCGGGTCGGTTATACGTACCAGTGGTACGTATAACGAATCGTCGGCGACGCCGAGTCGCCATGTCAAACGGCGTCGCCCGAACGCACCAGTCCGCGCGCCGGACCACCCCTCGCGACCGCCGTCCGCACGCCTACCTCCACACGCCGACCGGCCGTCGCGGACACGACGACGGACCCCCGCCGCGCTCTGAAACACTGACCCCATGCCGCTCGACGACGCCCCTGCCCCCCGCGTCCCCCTCGCCGACGTCACCCCCGCCATCGCGCTCGGCCCGCTCGACGGGCGCTACCGCCCGACGGTCGCGCCACTGGTGGACCACCTGTCGGAGGCGGCGCTCAACCGGGCGCGCATCGAGGTCGAGGTCGAGTGGGTCATCCACCTGACGTCGCACGCCGTGGTGCCGGGCGCCCCGGAGCTGGCCCCGGACGAGGAGCAGTACCTGCGCGACGTCGTCGCGACGTTCGGCGCCGCGGAGATCGCGGAGCTCGCGGAGATCGAGCGCACGACGGTGCACGACGTGAAGGCCGTCGAGTACTTCATCAAGCGCCGCATCGCCGCCGCGCCCGACGCCCTGCGCGCCGACACCGTGCTGCCCCAGGTCAACGAGCTCGTGCACTTCGCGCTGACGAGCGAGGACGTCAACAACCTGTCGTACGCGCTCATGGTGCGCGGTGCCGTGCGCGAGGTCTGGTTCCCCGCCGCGGTCGCGCTGACGGACGAGGTCGCGGCGCTCGCCGCGCAGCACGCGTCCGTGCCGATGCTCGCCCTGACGCACGGCCAGCCGGCGACCCCGACGACGCTCGGCAAGGAGCTCGCGGTCCTCGCGCACCGCCTGCGCCGGCAGCTGCGCCGCATCGAGGGCGACGAGTACCTCGGCAAGCTCAACGGCGCGACGGGCACCTACGGCGCGCACCTGGCAGCGGTGCCGGACGCCGACTGGCAGGTCGTGTCGCGCACGTTCGTCGAGCACCTGGGCCTGACGTGGAACCCGCTGACCACGCAGATCGAGTCGCACGACTGGCAGGCCGAGCTGTACGCGGACGTCGCGCGGTTCAACCGGGTGCTGCACAACCTGGCGACCGACGTGTGGACGTACATCAGCCGGGGCGTCTTCACGCAGATCCCCGTGGCGGGCGCCACGGGCTCGTCGACGATGCCGCACAAGGTCAACCCCATCCGCTTCGAGAACGCCGAGGCGAACCTCGAGATCTCCAGCGCGCTGCTCGACACGCTCGCCTCCACGCTGGTGACCAGCCGCCTGCAGCGCGACCTCACGGACTCCACGACGCAGCGCAACATCGGCCCCGCCTTCGGGCACTCGCTGCTCGCGATCGACAACGTGCGCCGCGGTCTGCGCGGGCTCGCGGTGGACGAGGCGATGCTCGCGCGCGAGCTCGACGGCAACTGGGAGGTGCTGGGCGAGGCCGTCCAGTCCGCCATGCGGGCGGCGTCCGTGGCGGGCGTGCCCGGCATGGAGAACCCCTACGAGCGACTGAAGGAGCTGACCCGCGGGCACCGTCTGACGGCGCAGGACATGCGCGTCTTCGTCGACTCGCTCGGGCTCCCGCAGGACGTCGCGGAGCGGCTGCGAAACCTCTCGCCGGGCTCGTACACCGGTCTGGCGGCGTCGCTCGTCGCCCACCTGGAGTAACCTGTCGTCCGGTTCGTCCGGATCGGGGGTACAACGTCCCCCGTCTGCTTCACCCGTTCGGCCTAATTGCGCGCCTCGGAGTGGGAGCGGTCCCCGTCGATACGTTTCGACTCCTGGACATGTGCCCGGGATCGGGTGAGAATCGTCGGCGTCGTCGGAATCCTCCCCTTCAGTCCGATCCGGCAAGGAAGCCCAACGTGACACTGATGCAGAAGGCGATCACCCCGTCGCTGGCGCACGCTCACCTCACGCAGGGTCACGACCGCATCGCCGGTTACGTGGTCCGCGCAGAGGACGTCGCCTTCGCGACCACCCCCGCCCAGCTCTTCGAGGTGCACGGCCTGGGCTACCCCGGCTCGCCGTTCAGCCCCTACGACCGCTCCATCGACATCCTGCGGTTCGAGTCCTCGCCCCAGCTGCAGTACCGCGACGTCCCCGGCTACATCGTCCCGCTGTGGTGGCTGCGGCACTCGCGCATCCCCCCGGGCGCCGAGCTCATCCGCGTGCACGACGACGGCACGTCGACGCTCCTCGCCCGCTACGGCGACGTGGGCACCGGCTGGACCGTCACCCAGCTCGGCGCACCGCGACCCGCGCTCGCCTCGCTGTCGCGGTGCGTCGGACCCGTCGCCAAGTGGCACGGCGCGTACCTCGAGGCGGACGTGGTCGACGGTGGCCACACGGTCGTGCTCGCGCTGGCCAACCCGCCGCTCGCGGAGACCGGCTTCCACCAGTCGCCGTCGGGCCGCTGGTACCGGCGCGTGGCCCGCGAGGACGTCACCGAGCTGTTCGAGCTCGACCTGACGGCCCGCTGGAACGGTCTGTCGGTCCGCGTGGTCGACCAGTGGCAGGACGCGCAGCGGTACGTCGTGGCGCGCATCTCGCACCTGGGCGACGACATCGAGCGCGCCGAGCGCCTGCACCTCGACCGCGTCGAGGCCGGCGTCTACGAGGCGATCGTGTACGCCGCCGAGCTGACCGACATCGAGACCAACCAGGTCGTCCCGCACACGTGGGCTCCCGGCCCGGCGGCACAAGAGCGACACTGGGCACATTCGTGACAATCTGATCGGTGAAACTTCACCCACAGGACGCCACCTTCGCGTAGCATCCCTAGACATACCGGCACGAACCCGAGCGGCACTCGACGAAGAGCCCCGGTCACCCGGTCGGCCCCCACGGGGCGTCGGCCCACAGACCGCACCGGGCCTGGTCCTCCCCCCCGACCAGGCCCGGTGCGCTTTTTCCTGCCCCTACCGGAGCGGCCGGACACGGGCTCCCGGGCCGCTCACGCCAGCGACAGGAACAGCTTCTCCAGCTTCGCGACGTCGAGCGTGGGCGCCTCGTCGGACGACTCCGGCTGCGTGAGGCACTGCCGCATCCCCGACGCGATGATCGCGAACCCCGCCCTGTCGAGGGCCCGTGACACGGCGGACAGCTGCGTGACGACGTCCTCGCAGCTGCTGCCCCCGTCGAGCATGCGGATGACGGCGGCGAGCTGCCCCTGCGCCCGCTTGAGCCGGTTGCTCACCTTGGTCATCTCGCCGGGGTCAAGCTCCACGGTGTCCTCCTCGGATCGTCGGCCCACCGCAGGCGAGCGCCGTGTCGTGGGGTGGCCGCGTCCGCGTGCGCAGCCGCGACGTCAGGGGCAGGTGCACTGCTGCTCCTGCGGCACGTCGGCCATGACGGCGTCGACGTGCAAGCCGCAGCCGGTCCAGGTGACCTTGCCGCAGCGGTTGCAGAGGATGGGGCTGCACATGGTGGCGCTCCTTCGGATGTCTCGGGTCGGAGGTCTCGGGTCGGAGGTCTCGGGTCGGGCGTCGCGGGTCGGGTGTCTCGGGCTCGGGGCGATCTAGCGGCGGACCCCGCCGCCGGCAGCCTGCCAGGCGCCGATGCCGCCGGACAGGCTCGTGGCCTGCACACCGAGGGCACGCAGCTGCTTGGCCGCGGTGCGCGAGCGCATCCCCGACGCGCACATGACGACCACGGGGGCGCCCGCGGTGAGGCGGCGCGGGGCGTCGGCGACCTTGGCCAGCGGCACGTGCACGGCCTGCGGCGCGTGACCGGTGCTCCACTCGGAGCGCTCGCGGACGTCGAGCAGGCCGGCGCCGTCGCGCACGAGCTGCACGGCGGTCGGGCCGTCGACGGCGGACGGGAGCGTGCCGTCGTCCGTACGCCCCAGGACGCGGTCGACCAGGGTGCGGATGCTCATACGAGGGCTCCTTCAGGCGTGCGTGCGAGGTCGGGGCGGGTGGTGACGAGGCTGATCCAGCCACCCGAGAGGTTGCGGGCCGCCATGCCGTCCTGGAGCAGGACGCGCGTGGCGATGTAGGAGCGGACGCCGCTGGCGCAGTGCACCGCGACCGGGCGGCCGGCCGCCGCGTCCCGGACCTCGTCGAGCCGGTCGCGGAGCTCGGTGTGCGGGATGTTGAGGGCGCCCTCGAGGTGACCGCGCGCGAACTCACCGCGCGAGCGGACGTCGAGGACGAGGCTCGTGGTCAGGACGTCGTCGAGGTCCCGCGCGTGCCACTGCGGCATGGTGCCGTCCAGGACGTTCTGCGCGACGAAGCCGAGCATGTTCACCGGGTCCTTGGCGGAGCCGTACGGCGGTGCGTACGTCAGCTCGAGCTCGGCGAGGTCGTCGGCGGTCATCCCGGCGCGCAGCGCGGTGGCGAGCACGTCGATGCGCTTGTCGACGCCCTGCCGTCCGACGGCCTGCGCCCCGAGCAGGCGCCCGTCACGGGCGAAGCTCGCCACGACGTGGATCTGCTCGGCGCCGGGGAAGTAGCCCGCGTGGTGGGCGGCGTGGACGCGGACCACCTCGTGCTCGATCCCCGCACGTTCGAGCGCGACCTGGCTCGCGCCGGTCACGGCCGCGGTGAGGCCGAAGACGCGGACGATCGCGGTGCCGAGCACGGTCGCCTGGGGCGTCGTGCGGCGGCCGAGCATCGCGTCGGCGGCGCGGCGGCCCTGACGGTTCGCCGGACCGGCCAGCGGGACGGGCCCGGTGACGCCGGTGACGGCCTGCGTCACCTCGACCGCGTCGCCGACGGCCCAGATGTGCGGGTCGGAGGTGCGCTGGTCGGCGTCCACCCGGATCGCGCCGCGGGCGCCGAGCTCGAGGCCGGCGTCGCGGGCGAGGTCGCTCGCGGGGCGGACCCCGACGTTGACCACCACGACGTCCCCGACGACCTGCGTGCCGTCGGAGAGGGTGACGCGCGCGGCGCCGTCGTCGTCCGTGATGCTGCGGGCCGAGACGCCGAGGTGCAGGCCGACCCCGTGGGACCGGAGCTCGTCGGCGAGCAGGGGTGCGAGCTCCGCGTCGAGCGGGGGCAGCACGTGGTCGGCGAGCTCGACGAGGTCGACCTGCAGCCCGCGGCCCGCGAGCGCCTCGACGGCCTCCAGACCGATGAACCCGGCGCCGACGACCACGGCCCGGCGGGGGCCGTCCGCGGGCAGGCCGGCCACGCGGGCGGTGAGCGAGTCCAGGTCGGGGATCGTGCGCAGCGAGTGCACGGCCGGGTGGTCGAGACCCTCGATCGGCGGCGTCACGGCGACGGCACCCGGTGCGAGCAGCAGGGCGTCGTACCCGAGCCGGTAGGTGCCGTCGGCCGTCGCGACCGTGACGGTGCGCGCGTCGCGGTCGACCGCGGTCACGCGGCTGCCGGTGCGGACGTCGAGCGCGAGCGCGGCGCGCAGCGACTCGGGTGTGTGCAGGAGCAGGGCGTCGCGGCTCTCGATCTCGCCGGACAGGTGGTACGGCAGGCCGCAGTTGGCGAACGAGACGTACGGCGACTGCTCGAGGACGACGATGGAGGCGGACTCGTCGAGGCGGCGGGCACGCGCGGCGGCGCTCATGCCACCGGCGACCCCGCCGACGACGACGATGCGCCGGGGCGCGGTGGCGTCGGGTGCTGTCGTGGCCATGGCACCACCATACCCCCGGGGGTATGTGCGACGGAGCCGGCGACGGTGTGCCCGTCGTCACCGCCACGAGCGGCACGAGCAGGACCGGTCGCGTAGCGTCGACAGCGACCAGCGCCTCCCGCACCGAGGAGTGAGATGGCCAACCGCCTCGCCGCCAGCACCAGCCCCTACCTGCAGCAGCACGCGGACAACCCCGTCGACTGGTGGGAGTGGGGCGACGACGCCTTCGCCGAGGCCGCGCGCCGCGACGTCCCCGTCCTGCTCTCGGTCGGCTACGCCGCCTGCCACTGGTGCCACGTCATGGCGCACGAGTCGTTCGAGGACGCGGCCACCGCCGCCTTCATGAACGAGCACTTCGTGTGCGTGAAGGTCGACCGCGAGGAGCGCCCCGACGTCGACGCCGTCTACATGACGGCCACGCAGGCGATGACGGGTAGCGGCGGCTGGCCGATGACGGTGGTCACCACCCCGGACGGCCGCCCCTTCTTCTGCGGCACCTACTTCCCGCCCCGGCGCGTGCAGCAGATGCCGTCGTTCCCCGAGGTGCTGGCCGCGCTCGCCGCCGCCTGGACCACGCGCCGCGACGAGGTCCTGAGCAACGCGGGCACGATCGCAGACGCCCTCGGGCAGCGGCCGGTCGCCGGCTCCGGCGGACCCACGGGCAGCGACCTCGTCGACGAGCGCGTCGTCGCCCGTGCGCTGGGCGCGCTGGGCGCGTCGTTCGACGAGCGCGACGCCGGGTTCGGCGGTGCACCCAAGTTCCCGCCGTCGATGGTGCTGGAGTGGCTGCTGCGCCACCACGCCCGCACGGGTGACGCCGACGCGCTGGCGATGGCGCAGGCGACGCTGGACGCCATGGCCCGCGGGGGCATGTACGACCAGCTCGCCGGCGGGTTCGCGCGGTACTCCGTCGACGCGACCTGGACCGTTCCCCACTTCGAGAAGATGCTCTACGACAACGCGCTCCTGCTGCGCGTGTACCTGCACGCGTGGCGGTCGACGGGCGACCCGCTGCACCGGCGCGTCGCCGAGGAGACCGCCGACTGGCTGCTGGCGGACCTGCGCACGCGCGATGGCGGGTTCGCCTCTGCGCTCGACGCCGACAGCGAGGGCCGCGAGGGCGCGTTCTACGCGTGGACGCCCGGGCAGCTGCGCGACGTGCTCGGCGACGACGACGGCGCTTGGGCGGCCGAGGTCCTCGGGGTCACCGACGAGGGGACCTTCGAGCACGGCGCGTCCGTCCTGCAGCGCCGGCACGACCCCGACGACGACGCGCGGTTCGCCGCGGTGCGCGAGCGCCTGCGCGCGGCGCGCGCGGCGCGCCCTCACCCGGCCCGCGACGACAAGGTCGTCTCGGCGTGGAACGGGTTGGCCATCGCCGCCCTGGCCGAGGCCGGTGCGCTGCTCGACCGGCCCGACCTCCTCGACGCGGCCCGTGCGTGCGCCCGGCTGCTGGCGGACCTGCACACGCGCACCGGCCCGGACGACGGCGACCGGCTGGTGCGGACGTCGCGCGACGGCGTCGCCGGGAACGCGCCGGGGGTGCTGGAGGACTACGCCGACGTCGCGGAGGGCTACCTGGCCCTGGCCGCCGCGACCGGCGAGCACGAGTGGACGGCCCGCGCCCAGCGGCTGCTGGCCACCGTGCGCGCGCACTTCGGTGACGAGGACGGCGGCCTGTTCGACACCGCGGACGACGAGACGGACGCCGTCCTGGGCACCCTGCGCCGACCTCAGGACCCGGCCGACGGACCCACGCCCGCCGGACCGCCGGCCGCCGCCGCGGCGCTCGTCACGCTCGGCGCCCTGACCGGCGACCTCGCCCTGCGCGAGGCCGCCCTCGCCGCCCTGCGTGCGCCGCTGCAGATCGCCGCCCGCTACCCCCGCGCGGCGGGCTGGGCCCTCGCGACCGCGGAGGCGCTGCTCGACGGCCCGCGCGAGGTCGCCGTCGTGGGCGCGTGGGACGCCCCGGCCACGCGCGCGCTGCACCGGACTGCCCTCGCGTCACCCGCACCGGGCCTCGTCGTCGCCGTCGGCGAGCCGGACGACCTCGCGCCCGACGCCCCGGCCCTGCTCCGCGACCGCCCCCTGGTGGACGGCCGACCCGCGGCCTACGTGTGCCGAGGCTTCGTCTGCGACCGCCCGACCACCGACCCGGCCACCCTCACCCGCCAGCTCCACCCCTGACCCCCACCCCCCGGCCGCGAGACGTCAATCCAGTCACTGGCACCTCCCCTCACTCAGGCCGCGAGACGTCAATCCAGTGCGCCCCACCCCCCACCCAGGCCGTGAGACGTCAATCCAGTCACCGGCGCCTCCCCTCGGCGACGGCCGCGACCGACAGCCGGGGGTGACTGGATTGACACCTCGCGCCCCACGGGGCGGGCACGGGCCGGACTGGATTGACACCTCACGCCCGACGGGGCGGGCACCAGCGCACTGGATCGACATGTCACGCCCCCACGGGGCGAGCGCCGGCGGACTCGATTGACACCTCGCGCCCACGGGGGGGCACGGGCAGGACTGGATTGACATCTCACGCCCCACGGGGCGGGCACGGGCGGACTGGATCGACGTCTCACGCCCAACGGGAGGTGGACCGGGCGGACTGGATTGACATCTCACGCCCCAGACGGGAGGTGGACCGGGCGGACTGGATTGACATCTCACGCCCGGAGGAGGGGAGGGGCAGGCCTGGATCGACCTCTCACCCCCGTGGGGTGAGAGGTCGATCCAGCGCATGCGCGTCAGGTCGTGGGGTGGCCGCCGTGGACCTCACCGCGCCACGCGCCCGTCTCGGTGCGGCGGCCCTCGATGAACTCCTTGAAGCGGTGCAGGTCCTTCTTGACCTGCCGGTCGTCGGCGCCGATCGCGGCGCCGACCTTCTCGCGGAAGCCCTCGGGCTCCCACTCGATGTGTGTGGTGACCCGCGTCGACCCGGGGCCGAGCGGCTCGAAGGTGACGCGTCCGGCGTGCGTGGTGCCGTCGACGCTCGCCCACGCGACCACGACGTCCGGCTGCTGCTCGAGGATCGCGGCGTCGAACTCGCGGTCGACGCCTGCGATGCTGGTCGTCCAGCGCGTCAGCGTGTCGCTGATCTGCTTGACCTCGTCGACCCCGCTCATGAAGTGCGGGAACTCGGCGAACTGCGTCCACTGGTCGTACGCGGTGCGGACCGGGACGTCGACGTCGATGGTCTCGTCGATCGTGGCCATGGTGTCGCCTCCGTAGCGTTCCGGGGATGAGTGCCCGCTCGACGCTACGTCGGTCCCGGCCGGCGCGCGCGTCGAGACGGCGACGCCCGGGACGACCTCAGGCCAGGGCGCGGCCGACGTCCGGGACCTCGATCGCGGCCATCTCCGCGAGCGCCCGGGCGTAGCCCGCGGCGTCCCCGTCCCGCGCCGCGGCGCGGGCCGCCACCGTCGGCCCGTGCAGCACGGCCCGCGTGCGTCGCCGCAACGACCGGGCCAGCGTCTCGTCCCGGTCCGCCGGCGGCAGGGCGTCCAGCGCCACCTCGAGACCACCGAGCACCCGGGTCCGCTCGGCGACGACCGCGGGGTCCCACTCGCGCACCCGCCGGTCGCCCTCGAAGTCCTCGGCCGCGCGCAGCACCACCTCGCGCGCGTGACCCAGCGCGGCGTGCTCGGCCGGCGCGTGCTCCGCCACGGACTGCAGCGAGACCAGCGCGACGCCCGGCAGCGATCGGACGTCGGGGTCGACGTCGTGCCGCAGCGCGAGGTCGACGACCGTCAGCGGCTGCGGCACCCCGCGACGCGCGGCGGCGAGCGCCTCGACGCCCAGCACCGCCCCGGCGGCGCCGGAGCAGGCGACGACGAGGTCCGTGCACGCGACCTCCGCGAGCAGGTCCGCACCCGCGGGCAGCGCCCTGACGCCCCGCGCCGACGCGAACGGCCCGGCCCGCCCACTCGGCGAGAACACGCGCACGTCGCGGACGCCCCGCGCCTTGAGGGCCGCGAGGCTCGCGCCGGCGTACGAGCCCGTCCCGACGAGCACGCACCGCACCGACGCCCAGTCCGCGCCGCCGTCGACCTGCGGCAGCGTGCGCGACGCGAGGTCGAGCGCGACGCCGACCACCGAGCGGCCGGTCGAGCCGAGCCCTGTCGACTTCTCGACCGCACGCGACGCCCGGGACGCGGCCTGGAACAGCGCCTCGAGCGTCGACGTCGTCGTGCCGTCGCGGCGCGCGGTGGTCAGGGCGCGTCGCACCTGCCCGGCGATCTCCCGCTCCCCCACCACCATCGACTCGAGCCCCGAGGCGACGGCGAACAGGTGCTCGCTGGCGTCGGCGCCGACGAGGGGGTGCAGGTGCTCGGCGACGTCCTCGGGGCTGTAGCCGGAGCGGGCCGCGACGGCCTCGGCGACGGCCCGGCGGGCGCGCGGGGTGTGGGCCGTGTCGTCGACATCCAGGTACAGCTCGAACCGGTTGCACGTCGCGAGGACGACGGCACCGGTCACGGCGTTCGTCGCGGCGACGAGCTCCCTGCCCACTGCGTGGACGTCCGACTGCAGACGTTCCAGCACGGTCAGGTCGAGGGAGTGGTGGCTCGCGACGAGAGACAGGAGCACCACGGGACCCGATTGAATCATCCCCAGAAATGTCCGGCACAATCCCAGGTGTGAGTCTTCCCCCACACCATCCGCTCCTTGACGGCCGCACCGGCGATTCCGCGCTCGTGACCGCCTATTCCGGCACGCGTCCCGACCGCCTGCCGGTCTGGTTCATGCGGCAGGCCGGACGTTCGCTCCCCGAGTACCGCGCGTCGCGCGCGGGCACCGCGATGCTCGACGCGTGCCTGGACCCGGACCTGGCCTCCGAGATCACTCTGCAGCCGGTGCGTCGCCACGGTGTGGACGCGGCCGTGTTCTTCTCGGACATCGTCGTGCCGCTCACGCTCGTGGGCGTCGACGTCGAGATCGTGCCCGGCACGGGCCCCGTGATCGCGTCGCCCGTGCGCACCCTCGACGACGTCGCGCGGCTCCGGGACCTGGGCCCGCTGGACACCGCCCGCCTCGCGCCCGTCGCCGCCGGCGTGGAGCGCACCGTCGCGCAGCTGGGCAGCACCCCGCTCGTCGGGTTCGCGGGAGCCCCGTTCACGCTGGCCGCGTACCTGGTCGAGGGCGGGCCGTCGCGCGACCACCTCGCCGCGCGCCGGCTCATGCACGCCGACCCCGCCGCGTGGTCGGCGCTCATGGACTGGACCGCGGAGGTGACCGGCGCGTTCCTCGCGGCGCAGGTCACGGCCGGCGCGAGCGCCGCGCAGCTCTTCGACTCGTGGGCCGGTGCGCTGTCGCTCGCGGACTACGCGGCGCACTGCGTGCCCGCGTCGGCCCGCGTGCTGGCACAGGCCCGTGCGCTCGGTGTGCGCACCGTGCACTTCGGCGTCGCGACGGGCGAACTGCTCGTCGCGATGCGCGACGCGGGCGCCGACGTCATGGGCGTCGACTACCGCGTGCCGCTCGACGAGGCGTCCGCGCGCCTCGGTGGCGGCACGCCGCTGCAGGGCAACGTCGACCCGGCGCTGCTGTCCGCCCCGTGGGACGTCCTCGAGGCGCACGTCCGCGACGTCGCGCGACGCGGCGCGGCGGCGCCCGGGCACGTCGTCAACCTGGGCCACGGCGTTCCCCCCGACACGGACCCGACCGTGCTGACGCGGCTCGTGCAGCTCGTCCACTCGCTGTGAGCGGGGACGCCGCGCCGGGGCTCGGCGGGCCGGACTCCGGCTCGCCCGGGTGGGAGGCGGTCGTCGTCGGGGCGGGCGTCGCGGGGCTCGTCGCCGCCCGGGAGCTGGCGCGCGCGGGCCTGCGGACACTCGTCCTCGACGAGCGCGACGCCCCGGGCGGCGCGGTCCGCGGGCACGACGTCGCCGGGCTGCGGCTCGACGCGGGCGCCGAGTCCTACGCGACGCGCAACGGCTCGGTGGCCGCGCTGCTGACCGAGCTGGGCATGGCCGAGGACGTCGTGGCTCCCGAGCCGCGTGGTGCCTGGGCGCACCTGACCAGCGGTGACGGCCCCCTGCCCCGCACCGGGCTGCTCGGGGTGCCGGCCTACCCGCTGGCCCCGGACGTGCGGCGCACCCTGGGCACCGCGGGCGCGCTGCGGGCCGCGCTGGACCTCGTGCTGCCGGCGCGCGTGGGCACCGACGCGCCGACGCTGGGCGCCCTGGTCCGCGCGCGCATGGGCGACGCCGTCGTGACGCGGCTGGTGCACCCCGTGGTGGGCGGCGTGCACGCGGCAGACCCCGACGACCTCGCCGTCGAGGCGGCGGCACCCGGGCTGCGTGAGGCGCTGGCTGCGAGCGGAGGGTCGCTCGCCCGTGCGGTGCGCCGGCTGCGCGCGTCGGCGCCCGCCGGCACCGCCGTCGAGGGCGTCGCGGGCGGTGTGCACCGGCTGGTCGACGCGCTCGTCGCCGACATCACCGCGCACGGCGGCGTGCTGCTGACCCGCACGCGCGCGGAGTCGGTGACACGGACGGCGGACGGCACCCTCGCGCTCGGCACGCAGGACGTCCACGATCCCCCGCGCCCGTCGCGCGACCTGCGCACGCAGCGGCTGGTCGTGGCCGCGCCGGGTGCCGCGGGCCTGCTCGACGGGCTCGACGGCGCGGACCTGCGGGACGTGCAGCTCGACGACGGCGCGCCGGTCACGCTCGTCACGCTGGTGCTGGACGAGCCCGCCCTGGACGCCGCCCCGCGGGGCACGGGCGTCCTCGTGGGGCCCGGTGCCGTCGACGTGCGCGCGAAGGCCCTGACGCACGCGAGCGCGAAGTGGCGCTGGGTCGCGCAGGCCGCGGGACCCGGGCGGCACGTCGTGCGGCTGTCCTACGGGCGCGCGGGCGGTGAGCCGGTCCCGGACGCCCTGCCGACGGGTGACGAGTTCCTGGAGCTCGCGCTGCGGGACGCCGCGACGCTGCTCGGGGTGCCGCTGGGGCGTGACGTGCTGCGCGGGTCCGCGGTCGTGCGGTGGACGCAGTCGCTGCCGCGGCCGAGCGCTGCCCACCGGGCAGCCGTGGCGGCGGTGCGGCAGGCCGTCGACCCGATGCCCGGGGTCGCGGTGTGCGGGGCGTGGGCCGCGGGCAACGGGCTGGCCTCGGTCGTCCCCGACGCCCGGGCGGCAGTGACGGCCCTGCTCGCCGACAGCAGGGCCGAGCCGTCCTGACCGGTGGCGCCGACCTCGCGCTCGACATCGAGATGACGAGGCGTCAGAATTGCCGCCGGAATGACGTGCGTCACATTCCTGCAGCGCGGTGATGGTCATTCTGACAATACGTCACATCGATGCCCGGCGTGCATTTCGCCGTCACCTGCGATGATCCCGGACGCGGCGGCCGGTTTCGACATCCGCGGACTCGGGCACGACACTGGACGCATGCCTCAGCAGGTGCGTATCGGCACGCGCGCGAGCGCCCTGGCCCTCACCCAGACCGGCCACGTCGCCGACGCGCTGGCAGCGCTCGCCGACGTGGCCGTCGAGACCGTGCGCGTGCGCACCGAGGGCGACCGGGTCCGCGCGTCCCTGGCGACCCTCGGCGGCACCGGGGTCTTCGTCACCGCGCTGCGGGACGCCCTGCTCGACGGCCGCTGCGACGTCGCGGTCCACTCGCTCAAGGACCTGCCGACCGGCCCGGCCGACGGCCTGGTCGTCGCGGCCGTGCCGCCCCGCGCGGACGCACGCGACGCCCTGTGCGCCCGCGACCGGCTGACGCTCGCGACCCTGCCGCCCGGCGCCCGCGTCGGCACGGGGTCACCCCGCCGGGCCGCGCAGCTGCGGGCGCTGCGCCCCGACCTCGACGTCGTGGACATCCGCGGCAACGTCGGCACCCGCCTGGGCCGCGTCCGCGGGCTCGACCCGACGACGCTCGCCGACGGGCCGCACGTGGGCGCGGACGCCCCGCACCCCGGGGTCGCGACCGACGCCCCGCGCGGCGACCTCGACGCCGTGGTGCTCGCGGCCGCGGGCCTGGGCCGGCTGGGCCGGCTCGACGCCGTCAGCGAGTGGTTCGAGCCCGACGTCCTCGCGCCGGCACCCGGCCAGGGTGCGCTGGCGGTCGAGGTCCGCACCGGCGACGCGGACGCCGACACCCCGCTCGCCGACGCGCTGCGCGCGCTCGACCACGGCCCCACGCGCCGGGCCGTCGTCGCCGAGCGCGCCGTGCTCGCCCGGCTGGAGGCCGGGTGCGCGGCACCCATCGGCGCGTGGGGGCGGCTCGACGAGGCGACCGGGACGCTCGCTCTCGACGCCGTGGTCGCGGCCGTGGACGGCTCCCGCGTGCTGCGCCTCGCCGCACGCGGACCCGCCGGTGACGACGGGGAGGCCGACGCCCTCGGCTCCCGCCTCGCCGAGGACCTGCTCGCCGCCGGTGCCGCCGACCTCGCCCCCCTGGGACCGCGCCCGTGACCGGTGACGCCCCCGTACCCACGGGCCCGCTGACGGGGTGGCGCGTCCTGGTCCCCCGCCCTCCCCTCGACCCCGCTCCACCCACCCCCCCACCCACAAACCTGGCCGTGAGAGTGCAATCCAGTCACCCCGACGGCGCCCCGGCGGTGGCTGGATCGCACTCTCACGCGCAGGAGGGGGTGGCTGGATCGCACTCTCACGCGCAGGAGGGGGTGGCTGGATCGCACTCTCACGCGCAGGAGGGGGTGGCTGGATCGCACTCTCGCGGCTGGGGGGGTGGCGGGGGCGCGGTGAGCCCCGCCGCGATGGCGCTGGTCGCCGCGGGTGCCGAGCCGGTCGTCGTGCCGCTGGTCCGGACCGTCCCGCTCGACGACCTCACGCCGCTCGACGACGCCCTGCTCGCCCTGGGGTCCGGCTGGTACGAGTGGCTCACGGTGACCAGCCAGGCGGCCGTGGCCGTCCTGGCCGAGCGCGCCGCGACGCACGACGACGGGCTCGCCGCCCTCCTGGGCCGCGCGGACGTGCGGGTCGCGGCCGTCGGTCCGGGCACGGCGCGCGCACTCGAGGCGCTCGGCGTCCGCGTGGACGTCGTGCCACCCGTGCGCTCGACGGCCGTGGACCTCGTCGCCGCCCTCGTCGCGACGGGCGCGGCCGGCCCGCGCACGCTGTTCCCCCGCGGCGACCTCGCCGCCACCACGCTCGCCGACGGGCTCACGGCCGCGGGCTGGGCCGTAGACGACCTGGTCGTCTACCGCACGGTCCCCGCCGGGCCCCCCGACCCGCAGGTCGCCCACGCCTGGGCCGGCGGCGACGTCCACGCGGCCCTGCTCACGTCCGCGAGCACCGTGCGCGCGCTGCTCGACCACCTGGGCCCTCCGCCCCCGGCGACGCGCGTCGTCGTCATCGGACCCAGCACGCAGGCCGAGGCCGACCGCCTGGGCCTGCGGGTCGACGCGGTCGCCGACCGCCAGACCCTCGCCGGGCTCGTCGACGCACTGGCGATCCACGTCGCCCGCACGGGCGCCACCCCCGGCACGCCCCCCACCACCACGGAGGACTCCCCGTGACCGTCCCCACGCCCGGCCGCATCCGCCCCCGGCGTCTGCGCCGCACCCCCGCGATGCGCCGCCTGGCCGCCCAGACCCGCCTGCACCCCGCGGACCTCGTGCTGCCGGTCTTCGTGCGTGAGGGGCTCGACGCACCGCGCCCGCTGACGTCGATGCCGGGCGTCGTGCAGCACACCCGCGACTCGCTGCGCCAGGAGGCCGCGCGCGCGGCCGCGGCCGGCATCGGCGGCATCATGCTGTTCGGCGTTCCGGTGCACCGCGACGCGGTCGGGTCCGGCGCCACGGACCCGGACGGCATCCTCAACGTCGCGCTCGCGGACGTCGTCGCGGAGGTCGGCGACGCACTCGTCGTGCAGGCCGACCTGTGCCTCGACGAGTTCACCGACCACGGGCACTGCGGCGTGCTCACCGCCGACGGCGTGGTCGACAACGACGCGACCCTCGAGCGGTACGCGGCGATGGCCGTCGCCCAGGCCGAGGCCGGGGCGCACCTCGTGGGGCTCAGCGGCATGATGGACGGCCAGACGGGGGTCGTGCGGGATGCGCTCGACGCCGCCGGCCACCACGAGGTCGCCGTCCTGGCGTACGCCGCCAAGTACGCGTCGGCGTTCTACGGCCCGTTCCGTGAGGCCGTGGAGTCGCAGCTCGACGGCGACCGCCGCACCTACCAGATGGACCCGGCCAACCGCCGCGAGGCCGCACGCGAGGTCGCGATCGACGTGGCCGAGGGCGCCGACGTCGTCATGGTGAAGCCCGCGATGTCGTACCTCGACGTGCTCGCCGACGTGGCCGCGTCCTCAACCGTGCCCGTCTGGGCGTACCAGGTGTCCGGCGAGTACGCCATGATCGAGGCGGCGTCCGCGCGGGGGTGGATCGGCCGTCGGAGTGCAGTCACCGAGTCGGTGCTCAGCATCCGTCGCGCCGGTGCCGATGCCATCCTGACGTACTGGGCGACGGAGCTGGCCGGTTGGCTCGCGGAGGAGCAGTGATGACACAGGTGGAGGACGACACCGTCGCACCGGGGAACGCGTTGGCCTGGACGGCCACGAGCGTGGAGGCCTTCGCCCACGCGACCGCCGTGATCCCCGGCGGCGTCAACTCACCCGTGCGGGCGTACCGCTCGGTCGGCGGCACGCCGCGGTTCCTGGAGTCGGCGCTCGGAGCGTACGTGCGCGACGTCGAGGGTCGCGACTACGTCGACCTGGTCGGGTCGTGGGGCCCCGCGCTGCTCGGGCACGCGCACCCGCAGGTCGTCGAGGCGGTGCAGCAGGCGGCCGCACGCGGGCTGGGCTTCGGTGCGCCGACGACGACCGAGGTCGAGCTCGTCGACGAGATCCGCGACCGCGTCCCGGTGGCCGAGCGCGTGCGCCTGGTGTCGACCGGCACCGAGGCCGTGATGACGGCCCTGCGGCTGGCCCGCGCCTGGACGGGTCGCGACAAGATCGTGAAGTTCGCCGGTTGCTACCACGGGCACTCCGACTCGCTGCTCGCCGAGGCGGGCTCCGGCATCGCGACGCTCGCGCTGCCCGGGTCGGCGGGCGTCACCGCGGCCGTCGCCGCCGAGACCATCGTCGTCCCCTACAACGACGTCGCCGCGCTGCAGGCCGCGTTCGACGAGCACGGCTCGTCGATCGCCGCCGTGATCACCGAGGCAGCGCCGGCCAACATGGGCGTCGTGCCGCCGCTGCCGGGCTTCAACCGCGAGCTGCGCCGCATCACGCAGCACCACGACGCCGTGCTGATCCAGGACGAGGTGCTCACGGGCTTCCGCGTCGGTCGCGCCGGCTGGTGGGGGCTGGAGGGCGCGTCGGAGCAGTGGGCGCCGGACCTGCTGACGTTCGGCAAGGTCATCGGCGGCGGCCTGCCCGTCGCCGCGGTCGCCGGGCGCGCGGACATCATGGAGCAGCTCGCACCGGTCGGGCCCGTCTACCAGGCCGGCACGCTGTCGGGGAACCCGGTGGCCACGGCCGCGGGCCTGGCGACGCTGCGCCTCGCCGACGCCGAGGTGTACGCGCGGGTCGACGCGGCGGCGGTGCACCTGCGCCGTGCGGTCACCGGTGCACTCGCCGAGGCGGGGGTGCCGCACGCGCTGCAGTGGGCGGGCAGCCTGTTCAGCGTCGTGTTCGGTGAGCAGGCCGCGGCGGAGGGTGCGCGCGACTACGCGGGCGTCCAGGCCTCGGAGCACTGGCGGTACGGGCCGTTCTTCCACGCGCTGCTCGACGCGGGCGTGCTCGCGCCCCCGTCGCCGTTCGAGGCGTGGTTCGTCAGCGCCGCGCACGACGAGACCGTGCTGGACCGCGTCATCGAGGCGCTGCCGACGGCGGCGCAGGCCGCGGCGGAGGCCCGGGCGCCCGAGTGACCGGACCGCGGTGACGGGCAGCTGACGACACGACGGCGGGCCACCCGGTACGGGTGGCCCGCCGTTCGTCGTCCCGCGACGTGGCTCAGCGGGTCGGTCGCTCGTCGACGGCGGCCACGAGCTCCGGCTCGTCGTCCGGCGCGCCGCCGGGCGTCGACGGGCCGTGGCCCACGGCGGCGACGTCACCGCGACCCGCGGCGAGGTCCTGGCGGTAGGCGCGGACCGACCACGTGACGGCCGCGACCCAGACCAGCGCGATGGCACCGAGCACGAGGCCCTCGGTCGGGGTGTCACCGACGCCCACCCAGTCGGAGCGCAGGATCGTGCGGGTGTTGGTCAGGACGATCACGCCGCCGACCGCGGAGCCGAGCACACGGCCCGGGACCTTGCGGACGAGCCACGCCGCGATGGGCGCGGCGATGAGCCCGCCGATGAGCAGGGCCAGGACCCACGTGAAGTTGACGCCCTGCGAACCGAGCGCGAACAGGAAGCCCAGGCTCGCGGCGATCGCGACGAGGAACTCGGACGTGTCGATCGAGCCGACGACCTTGCGGGGCTCGAGGCGGCCGCTGGCCAGCAGCGCGGGGGTGCCGACCGGGCCCCAGCCGCCCCCACCGGTCGCGTCGACGAAGCCGGCGACCAGGCCCAGCGGGGCGAGGAACCGCTTGCGCAGCGGGAGGTTCTGCCGGTCGGTGCGCAGACCCTTGAGGGTGAACCGGACCAGCAGGTACACGCCGAGCGCCAGCAGGATCAGCGACATGACGGGCTTGGCGGCGTCGGTCGAGAGGTTCGCGAGGAACGTCGCACCGGCGAACGCACCGATGGCGCCGGGCACGCCGATGCGCAGCACGACCTTCCAGTCGACGTTGCCGAACTTCCAGTGGGCGGCGCCCGACGCGAGCGTCGTGCCGATCTCGGCGAGGTGGACGGTGGCCGACGCGGCGGCGGGGTTGGTCCCGATCGCCAGCAGCAGCGTCGTCGAGGTCACGCCGTAGGCCATGCCCAGGCTCCCGTCGACGAGCTGCGCGGCGAGGCCGACGAGTGCGAGCAGGACGATCGTGGGCACGGGGACCACCTCGGGGGCGGCCCGGCACGGTGGCCGGGCGATCGGATCGGGATGAACGGACGCGGACGTTCATCCGCACTCCGATAATTCCGACCTGACTGCTCGGGTTACAAGACCCTTTCGTATCGTGAGACGTCGTCCCACGACTCAGACGGTGACCGCCGCGACCGTCACGGGTTCTCCCACGCGTCCTCGCGCGCCGCCAGGACGTGCACCGACTCCGGGAGGTCGCGCGCCACCACGTCGGCGAGCGTGACCACGTCGAGCACGTCGCGCACCGACGCCCGCAGTGCCACCCACACCTCGAGCAGCGCGGTCGCGGAGCCCTCGTACGTGAGCCCGGGCGGCCGCACGTCCCGGACGGTCACCAGCGGCCCGTCGACCGCGCGGATCACGTCGGCCACCGTGATCTCGTCCGCCCCGCGCGCCAGCAGGTACCCGCCGGAGCGCCCCCGCACGCTCGTCACGACACCGCCGCGCCGCAGGTCCCCCATGATCCGCTCGAGGAAGCTGGTCGGGATGCCCTGGCCGGCGGCCAGCACGTCGCTCGGGACCGACTCGCCCCCCGGCCTGCTCGCCAGCTCGGCGCACGCCCGCACCGCATAGTCCGCCTTCGCCGAGACACGCATGCGCCGATTCTCCCCTGCCGCACGTGCTGCGAGGCGCAGGCGGGCACCCGCGCCCGGGTGAGCGTCGGAATACCCCCTGGGGGTACCTTGTTCGGATGAGCGTGACGCCAGCACCCTCGCACCCCGCCGTCGACGACCCCGTGACGCACGACGACGCACCCGTTCACGGCTACACCCCCGCCAAGGACGAGTACCTGCGTCGGCTGCGCCGCGTCGAGGGCCAGGTCCGCGGCATCGCGCGCATGGTCGACGAGGACGTGTACTGCATCGACGTCCTCACCCAGATCGCCGCCGTCACCAAGGCCCTGCAGGCCGTGGGCATCGGCCTCGTGGAGGACCACCTGGGGCACTGCGTCGTCGACGCGGCCCGCCAGTCCCCCGAGGCGGGCGCCGAGAAGGTCCGCGAGGCGTCGGCCGCGATCGCCCGACTCGTCCGGAGCTGAACCGGGCGGCTCCCACCCCCACCAGGAGAGCCGCCCCCACCCCTCCCGGTCGCACCGGCCGCCCGCCGCACACCGCGCGGGCCCCCGCCGCACCGGACCACCGAGAACCGAAGGAGCACCCCCATGAGCACCACCACCTTCCGCGTCGACGGCATGACCTGCGGCCACTGCGTGAACGCCGTGACCGAGGAGCTGTCCGCGCTGCCCGGCGTCACGGACGTCGCCGTGGAGCTCGTGACGGGCGGCTCGTCGCCCGTCACCGTCACGTCGGACGCCGCGATGGACGCCGACGCCGTCGCGGCCGCCGTCGCCGAGGCGGGGTACGCCGTGACACCCGAGAGGTCGCTGCTGTGAGCGCCGAGGCGACCCGGCGGGCCCCGGACGGCGTGGCCGCCGCGGGCATCGACCTGGCCATCGAGGGCATGACGTGCGCCTCGTGCGTCGCGCGCGTCGAGAAGCGGCTCAACCGCGTGCCCGGTGCACAGGCGACCGTGAACCTCGCGCTCGAGACCGCGCACGTCGACCTGACCGCCACGGACGACGCACCTGCGCCGACCGTCGAGGCGCTGGTCGCGGCCGTGCAGGCCGCCGGGTACGACGCGCGCCCGCTCACCCGCCCGGGAGCGTCGGCACCCGATGCGCACGACGCGCACGACGGCGCCGGTGACCACCCGGTCGCGCACGGTGCGTCGCACGGCGCCTCCCATGACGCGCACGACGACCTCACCCACGCGCTGTCCGGCATGCAGCACGCCGGCATGGAGCACGACCCCTCCGACGACACGTCGGCGCCCGACGACACGCGCGGCGCCGACCTGCGGCGCCGCCTGCGCGTCGCGGCGGTGCTCACGGTGCCGGTGCTCGTGCTGAGCATGGTCCCGGCGACGCAGTTCCGCGGCTGGCAGTGGCTCGTCGCGGCGCTCGCGCTGCCGGTCGCGACGTGGGCGGCGTGGCCGTTCCACCGGGCCGCGTACCGCGCGGCACGGCACGGCGCGTCGACCATGGACACGCTCGTGTCGATCGGCGTCGTCGCGGCGACCGCCTGGTCGCTGTGGGCGCTGCTGCTGGGCGGTGCGGGCGAGCTCGGGATGCGCATGACGCCGACGCTCTTCCCCGCCGCGGGCGCCGGCCACGGCACGGCCATGCCGGAGCTGTACTTCGAGGTCGCGGCCGTCGTCACGACGTTCCTGCTGGCCGGCCGGTACGCCGAGCACCGCTCACGCCGCCGCGCCGGTGACGCGCTGCGCGCCCTGCTCGACCTGGGCGCGAAGGACGTCGCCCTGCTGGTGACGGGACCCGACGGGCGACGCGTCGAGCGGCGCGTGCCCGTGGACCGGCTCGCGGTCGGCGACGAGTTCGCCGTGCGGCCGGGCGAGAAGATCGCCACCGACGGGGTCGTGGTGTCCGGCACCAGCGCCGTCGACACCTCGCTGCTGACCGGCGAGCCCGTCCCCGTGGACGTCGGGCCCGGCGACGAGGTCACGGGTGCGACGCTGAACACCGCCGGGCACCTCGTCGTGCGCGCGTCGCGCGTCGGCGAGGAGACGCGCCTGGCGCAGATCGGCCGCCTCGTCGCCCGCGCGCAGACCGGCAAGGCGCCGGTGCAGCGGCTCGCCGACCGGATCTCCGCGGTCTTCGTGCCCGTGGTGCTGGTCATCGCGCTCGGGACGCTCGTCGTGTGGCTCGCGACGGGCGGCGGCGTGCAGGCCGCGTTCACGGCGGCCGTCGCGGTGCTGATCATCGCGTGCCCCTGCGCACTGGGTCTGGCGACGCCCACCGCGCTGCTCGTCGGCACGGGACGCGGTGCCCAGCTCGGCATCCTCATCAAGGGCCCGGAGATCCTCGAGGAGACCCGGCGCGTCGACACCGTCGTGCTCGACAAGACCGGCACGGTCACGGCCGGGCGCATGGCGCTCGTCGACGTCGTGCCCGCCGCCGGTGAGGACGCGGCCGAGGTGCACCGCCTCGCCGCGGCCGTCGAGCACCTCTCGGAGCACCCGGTCGCCCGCGCCATCGCCGGCACCCTCCTCACCAGCACCCCGACCCCCACCCCCTCCCGCACCCCCTCCCCCTCAGGCGTGACAGTGCAATCCAGTCACCCCACCCGCACCCCCTCCCCCTCAGGCGTGACAGTGCAATCCAGTCAC